>Ga0351906_1044_pt1 | contig 37076 bp, 30 predicted proteins | sample BONcelHT113001E5_FD_206866 | JGI IMG/M metagenome (GOLD analysis project Ga0351906, IMG submission 206866) | Enriched cells from coal bed in the Powder River Basin, Montana, United States - BONCAT cells T11 rep1 HSBNCT.T11.300.1.E5 ... | reverse complement strand
GGTTTCCCTCGAAATATCTGCGGCTGGATCAAGGGTATCTATGGTGCCGTGATCGAGAGCGGCATTCGCGAACTGGTGGCGACAATAACCAGTGGCGACAATAGCCTTGACAATAAAGAGAAATAGAAAGTATTATTGCTAATTTAGCATGCATCAACTTCACCCGTGCAATCAAATACTTTCAAGGCCCTGATGCCAGACCGGTGTTTGCACCGGGGCCTTGGTATATCCCCCAAGAAAAAGGACGGCACAACGTGTCCTGGAAAGCAATTGGCATATTCGACTCCGGTGTCGGCGGACTTACCGTTCTCAAGGAGATAGTAAAATCCCTGCCCCAGGAGGACACCCTGTATCTGGGGGATACCGCACGGGTTCCGTATGGGACAAAATCCCCGGAAACGGTAACCCGATACTCCATCGAAATCACTTCATTTCTGGTTAGCCGGGACATCAAGTTGCTGGTTGCCGCCTGCAACACAGTCTCTGCCGTATCCCTCGAAGCCCTGAAACAACGTTTTTCTCTGCCGATTGTCGGCGTTATCGAACCGGGAGCAAGACGGGCAGCAGCCGTGACGAAAACCGGAAAAGTCGGAGTAATCGGCACCGAAGGAACAATCCGGAGCAGTGCCTACACAAAAGCGATCAAAAGGATCAACCCCGAAATCGAAGTTGTCACTCGCGCCTGCCCGCTCTTTGTACCGTTGGCCGAAGAAGGATGGATTGACAACGATGTTGCCCGACGTACTGCGGAAATCTATCTGCAGGGATTGAAAAACGACGGGGTCGATACCCTTGTCCTCGGCTGCACTCACTACCCGATACTCAAGGACACGATTGCCGCAACCATGGGTAAAGAGGTTCAGCTTGTTGATTCCGCAGCGGAAACAGCCCGCACCGTTGCTGAAATTCTTCGAAACTCCGGCTTGATCCGGCCACCCACGGAAAGAGGCAACCACCATTATTTCGTAACCGATGTCCCGGCCGGCTTTCTCAAGGTCGGCAACCGTTTCCTGGGTGAAACCTTGCATGATGTCCACCAGGTAGTACTCGAAAAGGAAGGATGCGTGTAAAACAATGAAAAGACCTGGGCAAAAAAGACGCATTAATGCAAAAACTGTATTGCTGATAGCATTTCTTGCCGCAGCTGCCATGCTTGGATCGATGATGCTGCACAAATACTTGGCAAGACAACACACTTCCCAGACCCCGGTACAGCCGAAACCGACCGGTACCGTGCCGGTCACCCTCTTTTTTTCAGCCTCCGACGGTACTGGCTTCGTCCAGGAAGCACGGCAGATAGAAGGTTCCTGCAACACCGATATCTCACCTTGCATCCGCGCCATTCTTGAGGAACTGGCAAATGGACCGCTCGGTGATTTGGCTCCGACTCTCCCCCCGAACAGCTCTTTCCGCTCGATACAGATACAAGGCAACACTGCCGTAATCGATCTTGGAGCGGAATTCGTTGCAGGCCTGCCGAAAGGCAGTTCCGCGGAAATGACGGCAGTATACTCCATAGTCAATACCATTGCATTCAACTACCCGACGATTACCCGGGTCCAGTTTCTCGTGGAAGGCCGGAACGTCTCTCCCCTTGATGGTCACCTCTATCTGGACAAACCACTGGAACCAGATTTTCAACTGGAAAGACACCAGGATAACGGGCCACACAGCACGTCTCCCGACAAACAATCAGCCATTATTCCCACGCCCGGAGGAAACGACAGATGAAAACCCCTTTTATGGAAGCCATCAGCGAAAGAATTCTCGTGTTGGACGGCGCCATGGGAACCATGCTCCAGGAACAGGGACTCAAACCGGGCCAATCACCGGAAGAACTTAACCTCACACTGCCCGAGGTAGTTGCCGGCGTGCATCGTGCCTACCGTGAGGCAGGGGCAGACATTATCGTCACCAACACCTTTGGCGGAAACCGCGAAAAACTCTCCCACTACGGACTGGAAGGGCGCCTTCGGGAAATAAACCGGGCGGGTGTTGAAATTGCGCGAAATGCTGTTGGAGAGACCGCCTATGTCGCGGCATCCATTGGCCCTACCGGAAAATTTGTCGAACCGGTCGGCGACCTCACCTTCGATGCAATGGCAGCCATCTTTCGAGAACAGGCTGAGGCCCTTATCGAGGCAGGAGCTGATCTCATCACCCTTGAAACCTTCCTCGACATCAAGGAAATTCGGGCTGCGGTCATCGCTATCAGGGAAATCTCCCCCACCATACCCATTATTGCAATGATGACTTTTGATGACAATGGCAGGAGCGTTCTCGGGACACCTCCCGAGGCTGCGGCCATTACCCTGGATGCGGTGGGCGCCGACATAATCGGCTCCAATTGCGGACTGGGTGTTGACGGAATTCATGAAATCCTCCGTGCGATGCGGCGCGTGACCGGGCGTCCCCTTATTTCGCAAGCGAATGCCGGGCTGCCGATTCTCAAGGACGGAAAGACCATTTTCCCCGGAACACCGGAAGAAATGACCGCCTATCACGACCGACTTCTGGCACTGGGCGTCCGCATTATCGGTGGTTGCTGCGGCACCACACCGGAACATATCCGTGCCATTCGCGACGCCCTCTCGGGGAAAGAAACCCCTTTCACCCCTGTCGCTCCCGAGCAGGGCACAACCTGGCTTTCCAGTCGCGCCGGAATTGCCGCCATCGGTGGCAACCACCCGGCAGCCATAATCGGCGAGCGAATCAATCCGACCGGAAAAAAAACTTTCGCCGCCGAATTGCGGGAAGGCAAAATCAGCTATATTCGTCGTGAAGCCTTGGAGCAGACCGCTGCCGGGGCAACACTGCTCGATGTAAATGTCGGAACCCCGGGAATCGACGAGCCTGCCACCATGGAGCAAGCTGTCTTCTGCGTCTCAGGTGCTGTTTCGGTCCCCCTGGTCCTGGATTCATCCAGTCCCGAAGCTCTCGAGCGGGGTCTCAAGGCTGTGGATGGCAAGCCGTTGGTCAACTCGGTCTCTGGAGAGGAAAAGAGTCTCCTTCGCATACTTCCCCTCGTCAAGAAGTACGGCGCAGCCATTATCGGTTTGGCCCTGAGTGAGGAGGGAATTCCGGAAACGGCAGACGGCAGAACAGCCATTGCGGCAAAAATTCTCGAAGCGGCGCAAAAGATCGGCATTCCCCGGCATGATATCGTTATCGACTGTCTCACCCTCACGGTCAGCGCCGAACAGAAGCAGGCAGTCGAAACCTTGGCGGCAATCCGAAAAGTAAAAGACACCCTCGCCCTTAATACGGTTCTCGGGGTAAGCAATATCTCTTTCGGCCTCCCTGCGCGGCCGCTCATTTCTTCCACCTTTTTTGCCATGGCGCTGCAAGCCGGCCTTGATGCCGCCATCATCAATCCAAAAGAACAGGCAATGATGGATGCCTGGCGGGCTGCCATGGTTCTGCTGCAAAAGGATCCTCGCGCCGCAGGCTACATCGAGGCCTACCGCGACAAGCAGACGGCAGATGCAGCCGGTGCACAAACACCTTCCGTTCCGCTCGACATCCAGGGGCTCCTGAGCCGTGCGATCATAGATGGTGACCGGGAAGGCATACGTGACCTGGTTGAACAGGCCCTGAGTGAAGGACTCACCCCCCTGGAAGTCAGCAATGAAGGGTTGCTTCCCGGATTGGAAGAAGTGGGACGACGTTTTGCAAAAAACCAGGTTTATCTCCCGCAGGTTATGCTTTCGGCAGAGACAATGCAGACAGCGTTCACCCGGCTGAAGGAAGAGATGAACCAGGGTTCGCTTGCCACCGCGGGGAAAATACTGATGGCAACCGTCGAAGGAGACATCCACGATATCGGCAAGAATATCGTTTGCACCCTGTTGGAGAATCATGGCTTTGAAGTTATTGACCTTGGGAAAAATGTCCCTGCCGCACGAATTGTCCATGAGGCCAGGGAAAGAAAGGTCGATGCGGTCGGCCTGTCCGCCCTCATGACCACGACGATGGCCGAGATGGAAAATGTTATTCAAAAACTCCGTGCCGAGGGCGTCGAGACTTTCACCATGATTGGGGGAGCCGTTGTAACGGAAGACTATGCCAGGGAAATTGGCGCCGACCTGTACGCCCGGGATGCCATGGAAGCGGTCGCCAGGATTAAGAAACTCCTTGAAAAGGCACCCTAATGAGCTGATTTAGCAATTTTTTTCTTTCTTGCATCATTTATTTTACCATGTTACTTTTCCCGGCAGCACCGGTTTGATTGCGGTAGCTTACTACCTTTGCCGGCAGGTACAATCAGGAACACAGACAACCATGGTATCTGGTTACAATCACAATATTGTCTATAAGGGTGTGGCCTTCCACATCCAGACAGAAGACAGTGGCATCAGGAATCCTCTCATAACCACCCTTCTCTATCGCGGAGGGAGCATCATTGCCTCCAAGAAAACCGATTATTCCGACATCATCATGGCGGAGATGCTCGAAAAGGTGGTTGAGGATCTCATGAAAGAGCAGCACAAGGATATGCTCCGGCGGCTGAAATCCGGAGAATTCGACAGTCGCATCGTACCTGCCCCCGAAGTCGCCTCTCCGCAACAAACGTCCCTGGCTTCCCCGACATCGTCTCAAGATCCTCCACCGGCACCTCATCCTTCCGAACAGGAAAAACATTCACGTCCAGAAAAAACTCTCGACGAAATCATTTTTGATTATCTGGCTTCTACAAAAGACTGACAGCAGATTTAACAGCAAGAAAGGACCCGTTTTGGAGAAAGAGAAGATTGACCTATTGATAGAAAGGGCCCGCGACCTGCGGGTCTCAATCGTTAAAACGCTCCACAAGTCCCAGTCTGGACATACCGGAGGATCGCTATCGGCAATTGACATTATCGCCGCCCTGTACTTTCACGAATTGCGTCACGATCCTGAAAACCCTCATTGGGAGGACCGGGACCGTTTTGTGCTGAGCAAGGGACATGCGGCACCGGCACTCTATGTGACCCTCGCAGAAGCTGGCTATTTCCCGAAAGAGGACCTGATGATGCTTCGTCGTCTGGGGAGCCATCTCCAGGGGCATCCTGACAGCAAGGGGACGCCGGGTGTCGAGGTGTGCACGGGGTCTCTTGGGCAGGGCCTCTCCATGGCAAACGGCATGGCCTTGGGCCTGCGGCTTGACAACAAGGATTGCCGGGTCTATGCCCTCATGGGAGACGGCGAACTGCAGGAGGGACAGGTCTGGGAAGCGGCAATGGCAGCCCCCCACTACCGCCTTGACAATCTCTGCGCGCTGGTGGATGCAAACGCCCTGCAGATTGATGGTGAAGTGGAAAAGATCATGAATGTTTTCCCCATAAGCGATAAGTTTCGTGCCTTTGGCTGGCATGTACTCGAGGTAGACGGTCACGATATGAAGGCCATTGTCGAGGCCTTTGAAAAAGCGAAGTGTATCAAAGGGAAACCGACCATGATCGTTGCCACGACTGTCAAGGGCAAGGGAGTTCCCCGTTTTGAACATAAGGCATCGTACCACGGTGTCGCACCCAATGATGATGAACTGAACGAAGCCCTCATGTGCCTGGGCTGTTTCGAGGACTGAGAAAAAGAGAGGAAGTACACCATGAAGGCAACGAGAGACGCCTACGGCGAGATGCTTGCACAGCTGGGCGAGGAAAATAGTAATATTGTCGTACTTGATGCGGATCTGTCCGGTTCTACCAAGACAGCCGTTTTTGCCAGGAAGTTTCCGGAACGATTTTTTAACATGGGAATAGCCGAAGCCAATATGGTGGGTACGGCTGCCGGTCTTGCAGCCGCAGGTAAAATTCCCTTCGTCTCGACTTTTGCCATTTTTGCGGCCGGCCGCGCATGGGAACAGATACGGCAATCGGTTGCCTATCCCAAGGCAAACGTCAAGATTGTCCCCACCCACGGCGGCGTCACCGTTGGCGAGGACGGCGGCTCTCACCAATCGGTGGAAGATATCGCCATCATGCGCGCCATTCCCAACATGACGGTCATTGTTCCGGCCGATGCCGCGGATACACGCGGAGCCGTAGCTGCCGCGGCAGCCCACAAGGGGCCGGTTTATATCCGTCTTGGGCGCAACAAGGTTCCTGCGGTATTCCCGGACGATTACCAATTCGTCCTGGGCAAAGGCTGTGAACTCTCGGCCGGTACCGACATGACCTTTATAACAACGGGCATCATGACTGCACAGGCAATGCAGGCCTCTTCCCTGCTCGAAAAGGAAGGGATATCCGCTCGCGTCATTCACATCGCCACAATTAAACCGCTTGACCAGGACATCATTCTTCAAGCGGCCAAAGAAACCGGCGCCATCGTAACCGCTGAAGAACATTCAGTAATCGGTGGTCTCGGGTCTGCCGTTGCGGAGTTCCTTGGAGAGCATCATCCAACCATTATCAAGAGAGTCGGGGTCCATGACCGATTCGGTACGTCGGGAAAAGCAGAGGAGCTGCTCAAATATTTCGGCCTCACTCCTGAAGACCTTGTTGAAGCAGCGAAGGAAGTTCTGGCAAAGAAACTGGCGGTATAGACCTTCCTCGACTTACGCCTGCCGCCGTCAAGCTTAAACATAACGGGACATTTACGTCAGAAGGGTCGCTCTTAGAGGGCGACCCTTCTGACGTAAAACCTGATCTGCAGGGAGATCCAATATTGTACTCTTCCGTTTTTGAAGAACCCATGTCCGCTGAAGGCCCCTGCCCGTTCGAACTCCCTGAGTGGATTGCCTGTGCACCGTTCGAGCACTATCTCGGGATGCGCATTGAAGAAGCCTCAGAGGGTCGGGCAGTTCTGTCCATGCCTTTCCTGGTCAAGCTGGCACAGGGAAAAGGGCTTATGCACGGCGGCGCAGTAACCTCACTGGCAGACACGGCCGTTGCCATGGCCATCAAGACGATCCTGCCCGAAGGAAGCCATTTTGCAACTGTCGAGCTCGCCCTTTCCTTCCATGCACCGGTCAGAAGCGGAATTGTTCGTGCCGTTGCAACCATTGTCGAGAGGGACGAAAGGACTATCAAGGGAAAAGCTGAAGTGTTCGATGACAATGGTGTCAAGACAGCAACTTTCCACTCCACCTTCCGGGTAAAAAGGCCCATATAATACCGGCCAGAAGAAAGCATTTCCTGACCTGCAACCACCTTTTCCGGCCTTTATCCTTAACAAGCCCTGTCAGATAGTGACTAGTGTGTACTTTCGCGTCCCTAATCCCAGCTTTTCAGCATGATCAAGTTGGATGGTCCAGTCAATGGCTGGATACACCCCTCTGAATTTATCCTCACCCGGTTCAAAACCCGATTTCAAGGCCGTGTTCCGGTTTCCTGGGGCGGCGTTTACCAAATCCGCACACGCCTGATCGAGAGCCACAGGGTCTGTTGAGGCGCAAACGCCGATATCGTTTACAATGGGGGCATCTGCGTGGCCATAACAGTCACAGGCAGGAGAAACCTGGGTAATGAAGTTCAGGAAAAGTGAAGATTTTTCCTTGCCCAGCACAGTCCCGTGGGCATACTCCGCCATCTTTTTCATAAGTTCTGATGCAGCCTCGTTCCATTGGACAGTCACCGCCTTGTGCGGGCAGAAGGATACACAGCGACCACATCCGACACAAAGGTCAGGATCGATGCGGGCGCCTTCGGATGTGACGACAATTGCGCCATGAACGCAGGCTTTAAGGCAGGCCCCACAGGCAGTACACAAAGCATCACTCACTACAGGAGCCAGCGTGGAATGCTGCTGCATTTTTCCGTCCCTGCTCGAGCAGCCCATGCCGAGATTTTTCAGCGCCCCGCCAAAACCTGTCAGTTCGTGGCATTTAAAATGGGAAACCGCAACAAGTGAATCTGCCTCGATAATTTCCGAAGCAATCTTCACTGAATCGAAGATTTCACCAGCAATTGGCACGTCAACCGCTGACTGCCCTCGCAAGCCGTCACACATTATCAGGGGAGCTCCCACGACAGCATAGGCAAAGCCATTTTCTACCGCACAGGTCAAGGCGGCAACCGCGTTTTTGCGCTCCCCCGGATAGAGTGTCGAGGAATCGGTGAGAAACGGAAGGCCGCCATACTTCTTGATTTCTTCCACAACTCTGCGAATAAAGATTGGCCTGACAAACGCATGATTACCCTTTTCACCAAAGTGAATCTTCACGGCAACCAGATCTCCAGAACTCACGAAGCCGGCCAGTCCGCTTTTCTCCATGAGTTTCCCAATTTTGTCGAAGAGATTTCCCTCTTTTGAGGTTCTCATATTCGAAAAATACACTGTGCTCGGCATTGAATGCCTCCAAATTGTTTTAAAGTGAGTCAAACGATAGGCGAGTTGGGAAACTTCCACGTAACTCAGCGAAGCAATTGCGCTATTCGGAGGAAATTCTCCAGGAGTTTACGAGATATTGCGGTATAAATCTTCTCTTCACGGAGAAAGTCTACCATGATCCGGGTTGAGTCGTTAACGCCGGCGGAGCTTTCACTCCAGGAAGTGACAATGCTTCTGGTAACTTCCGGATGGAATTGAAGTGCGTAGTGGTTGGCACCAAAGCGGAAGGCCTGATGTGCGCATGCAGGGGATGATGCAAGACAGACAGCGTCGACAGGAATTTCAAAACTATCATTATGCCACTGGAAGGTGGGGAAGACTTTTGGAATGCCGAAGAAAAGCGGGTCTGTGTTCGCTGACTTCAGTACTTCGACCGAATGAAGCCCCCTCTCGCCATTTCTTTGAGAATGGACTGGCGCACCAAGGGCGTCTGCCAACAATTGACCTCCCAGACAAATACCCAGAAGCGGTACTTCACGATGAATTGCCTGCTGAATATACGATCTGACTACCAGAAGATAGGGGTATTGACTGCTGTCGTGAACCCCCATAGCGCCACCTAAGATAATAAGTGCGGAATTATCAGAGATGTCAGGAAGAACTTCGCCTGAGTAAGGCCTGACGACTCGGAAAGGAGTCTGAAATTCGCGAAACCATTCAAGCAAATTACCAGAAGGAACCTCTTGGTCATTTTGGATCAAAGTGAGCATTGGCGTATCCAGAACAGGCGAAGTTTCTCACTGGCAGGAAGCTGGTTCTACTCTTGCTTTTTACCAGGAGCCAGTGCAAACCCATTTCCTGTAATGCTGGTCGTATCTATCCGGATTGCAGCGAACTTTGTTTCTGAGGCAAACTGTCAGTGGTTAGAATCGTTCGGCACCACTTCTATACTGTCATTAGTCCTGATCATTCCACCACGAAGAACTTTTACGAAAATTCCCTCGCGAGGCATTACACAATCGCCTGCCTGCTGGTAGATCGCGCAGCGAGTATGGCATTCTTTGCCAATCTGAGTAACCTCATGCAAGGTTTCACCGATGACAAGCTTTGTACCAATCGGCAGGGAAGGAAGGTCTATCCCCTCGGTAGTGATATTTTCGGCAAAATCACCGGTTGTGACATCAAGCCCTTTATCCTGCATTTTTTTTATACTTTCCAGCGCAAGAAGGCTAATCTGTCGATGCCAATCTCCTGCATGAGCATCTCCAACTATCCCATGGTTTTCACGGATCAAAACTTCGGCTACGGGTTTTTTTCGCTCACCCTTCTGCGCACTAATACAAACGGCAACAACTTTACCAGGCATACAATTAGCTCTCCAAAGTTTTAAGTATGTTACCCGCCAACCTTCGACATGGAAAATGGCTGATGGGATGTTTCCTTATTCGAGATAAGGTGTTTTCCGGGTTTTTCAGTAACTATTTTATTAAGAATTTCCTGCAAGGCCGGTACATCACCGGCACGCAAGTACGGCTTCAGATCAAACTCTGTGTCGGCAAATAGACAGTTCTTCACCATTCCCAGTGAAGTAACCCTGATGCGGTTACAATCTTGACAAAAATGACCGGAAACAGGGGTAATTACACCGACCGTACCCAACGCTCCAGGTATTTTAAAGTCCCGTGAAGGGCCAGCCATTTCGCCCCGCACAACCGGCTGCAGGGGATATTTTTCTACAATGCGCGCCAGAATATCTTCTCCTGAAATAACCCGAGATTCCCATGAGGTGTCTTTCTGCGTCGGCATATACTCAATAAAGCGGATCGAATACGGTTTATTGATCGTCAGGGCCGCAAAATCAAGAAACTCATGGTCATTGACACCACGCATTGCCACCACATTAATTTTTATCGGAAATCCGACTTCTTCCGCTCGACCTATTCCAGCCAGCACTTTTGAAAGTTCGCCGCCTCGGGTGATGCTGGAAAAATTTTCAGGGCAAAGCGAATCCAGACTAATATTCAGTCGCTGGACGCCGGCGTCCCACAGATCAGCAGCCATTCCTTCCAGAAGGGAGGCATTCGTTGTCAAGACCAGTTGCCGAAGTTGCGGTATTTGCGACAACTCTGTCAGGAATGGTACAATTCCTGACCTGACAAGAGGTTCCCCTCCCGTGACCCTAATCTTTTCAATTCCAAGAGGAACAACGGTGCGTGCCAGAAGAAGGAGTTCTTCATAACTCAGGATATCATGGTGACAAACCTTACTCACGCCATCTTCCGGCATGCAGTAAAGGCAGCGAAAATTACATCGGTCCGTTACCGATAACCTGAGATAATTTATTTTTCTTCCAAAAGAATCAACAAGAGGCATACAAAATACCTTTCATTCAAGCTTGCTTGTTGAACAACCCAGAAGGACCGTACAGGAGACCCTGATTTGCACAAGTAGCGGCAAACGGGACAATCTTTAGCATTTCAGTAGGATCACCTGTTTTACTATAGGCAACTTTTCAAATTAAGTATAGGCATAAAAGTGCGGGCACCCTCGAAAGAGTGCCCGCATGTAACTACATACTAGCAAAAATCAGATTAGAAATTCCAGAACTCATCGATTTCTGCATCAGAGAAATCCCATACTGCGTTATGCGGCGGAATGGGCTCTTCGAAGAATTCGGGGAGACGGTCAGCCTTGTTAGTCATACCGGCCGCGATGTTGAATGCATGCTCGGTTTTGAGAATCGACTTGCCAAGAGCTACAACGTCATCAGCAGTCAGGCTCAGGCCATAACGGGCATTGAGCATTTCGTAAATGGCGGTGAAGCACTCAGGGATATCAAGCGCCGGGAAAGCAACAAAGATACAGAAACCGGTGCTGTCAACTGCAGCAGTAGCGATCTGCAGGTTTCTTGAAAGTTCAACCTGGCCGTCTTTTGTAAGAGGATCAACAAAACCGCCGACTTTCAGAATGTTCGTGGCGATGGTGTAACCAGCTGTGTGGTCGGCACCCATGGTTGATGTAGCATAGGTGATACCGATACCCTTGACGGAACGGGGATCGTATGCAGGGATACCCTGATTCTTGACGACCGGGATCCTGGTGAGGCCATAAGTTTTACCTACAGAACCGGCACCATTACCGAGGATACGTCCAAGAGGAGTGCCTTTGCGCATATCTTCGTCAAAGAGACGATAGGTAGCCTTACCATCACCCCAAGGAATAATACCGGCTTCCATGGCAACACTCATGAGAACAGCGCCTTCAATGGAGTCAACACCGACATCGTCCATAACCCAGTCATTCTTTGCGATATCGTCAAGGTCTTCAATGTTACATGCGCAACCAAAACCCCAGATGGTCTCATATTCGAAACCGGAAGTGATGTATTTGCCGTCTTTGTCGGTATAGATCTGGGAACACTTGATGATACAACCGGCATGACAACCGTGAGCAGTCACACCACCGGGGCGGGAAGCAATCGTATCATGTACGGTTTCGCCACAGATTTTCTCGGGATGATCAACCGTACCGAAACGGAAGTTCTTGGTGGGGAGACCACCGGCTTCGTTGAGGATATTGATCAGAACGTCAGTTCCGTAGGTCGGAAGGCCCTGGCCGGTAACGGGGTGATCGAGCATTGCTTTGGCGAAAATCCTTGCATGAGTTTTGAACTTCTCGGGGTCAGCAATGGTAACACCAGGTCCGCCAGTCTCATCAATAGTGATATACTTGACTTTTTTGGAACCCATGACAGCGCCTGCGCCGCCACGGCCGTGGCTACGAATGTTGCCATCGGGATCTTTTACGGAGATATTGGCAGCAGCCATTTTGAACTCACCAGCAGGACCAATGGAGAGAACGCCAAGTTTCTCGCCCATTTTTTCGCCAACCGATTTCATGAGTTCATAGTTACCTTTACCGATGTACTCTACGTCTTCTTTGATCGTTGCGCCATTGTTATCGATGTGGATGGCGTACCAGGTATCCTTCTCAGGCATACCTTCGATAATGACAGCTTTGATACCAAGTCTTTCAAGCTTCTGTGCTGCAGTTCCACCAGCATTACTTTCCTTGATACCGCCGGTCAGAGGGCTTTTGAAACCGGCAGAAAGACGACCGGAGTTTGCTGCTGCAGTAGCAGTCAACAGGCCAGGTGAAAACACCAGCTTGTTGTATTTGCCAAGCGCGTCGCAGTTGGGGGGGACTTCTTTGGCAACGACAGTCGAGGTAAGTCCACGACCACCAAGTCCAGCCAGCTCTGCAGGCACTGCTTCAACAGCAGTTGTAAGGTTCGACATGTTGATACGGATAATCTTGTCTCCCATTCTTTCCTCCATTCCCATTCTTTTTTTCAATTTTTGAAACTGCCCGGGACAACACAATGAAAGAAACATACCACAAGTCTAAAAAAAATAATATCAAATATTCTAGTCGTAAAAACTCCGTTTGATTTCCATAACAAAAACAGGTCAAATCTTCACTTTGTAGAAAATTTACTCCGAATTGCACAAAACTAAAATCTTTCAACCTGAGGTAAACAGGCCGTTTTCGTTATATAACCAGCAGCATCGTGGTGTATCAGAACAAGACATGATTGTATTTTTATATGACTGGACTATACAAAGCGCGCAGCTGTTATGCATCCCGCTGGAAACAGCATTTTCTCACAAGTTCCTACTGGTGCCCTTACTAAACAGCTAACTTGCGAAAGCAATGTCCCATGCAGGATAAATATTATTGGCAGGAAAGTAACTAAACGCATTTATTTTGTGGCGGAGATAAAAGTTGGGGGGAGGCGACATAAGCCACCCCCCCCCGAGCACTACATTGAACTAAAGTTTAATTACATTGCGTTCTTGAAGATTTCGATAACCTGGTCAAGAGTAGCAGTACGAGGATTCATGAGCTGGCAAACGTCTTTCTTTGCGTTTTCAGCCATAACCTTGAGGTCTGCTTCTTTTACGCCGAGAACGGTGAGGTTCGGCGGGATGCCAATGGAAGCGGAAAGCTTCTTGATGGCGTCAACGGCTGCCTGTGCGGCATCCAGAGTAGACAGGCATTCGGTCTTCACACCCATTGCCTTGGCAACATCGGCAAGACGCTCAGGAGCGGCGATCAGGTTGTACTGCTCAACGTGCGGCAACAGGATAGCGTTGCAGACGCCGTGCGGCAGGTTGTAGAAACCACCCAACTGGTGAGCCATAGCGTGAACGTATCCGAGACCGGCATTGTTGAATGCCATACCGGCGAGGAATTCAGCCCATGCCATATCGTCACGTGCCTGAAGGTCGGAACCCAAAGCAACAGCGCGGCTGAGGGACTTGGCGATCAGTTCGATTGCCTTGATAGCGCAAGCGTCGGTGATCGGCTCAGCAATTGTGGAAACATATGCTTCAACAGCGTGGGTAAGGGCGTCCATACCGGTAGCTGCGGTCAATGCGGGCGGTTTGCCGAGCATGAGGACCGGGTCAACGATACATACATTTGCAGTTACACGCCAGTCAACGATAGCCATTTTTACATGGGTATCAGTGTTGGTGATGATGCAGAAGCGTGTCATTTCAGAAGCGGTACCAGCAGTGGTGTTGATTGCGATGTAAGGAACGAATGTGCCAGTAGAAACGTCGAGACCTTCGAAGTCACGGATGTCTTTACCAGGGTTGGACATCATGAGGCCGATACCCTTACCACAGTCATGAGAGCTACCGCCACCCAAGGAGATCAGGGAGTCGCAATTGTTCTCTTTCCAAACTTTTACACCGTCACGTACGTTTATGTCGGTAGGATTGGGCTCAGCGCCGGAGTAAAGAACATAATCAACGCCTTCGGCCTTCAGGTAGCCGCCAATGATGTCAGCAACGCCCATTTTTGCCAAGCCAGCGTCTGTAACAAGGAGAGCTTTTTTGAAACCCAAGGATTTAGCTTTGGGACCGGCTTCCTTTGAACAACCTACGCCAAGAATGCTGATAGTCGGAATGAAGAAAAAGAAACTCTGTTCTGCTAAAGCCATTTGTCAATCCTCCAAAATTTTATTTTTTTCCATCAAAACACATTTGGGTAAAAACCCATTTTACTTCTGCTACGAATCGAACACTAGCACACTAAACTTAAAACTGCAATGCCCTTATTTTTGCTAACACCCCCTCTCCTGGCAAAACGTAAATTTCAATAAACAAGTGTTTTACTAATTGCAAATCCGATGCCACGTACACTCTTTTTTTATGTTTTCAGCAATTGCCCGGATTTTAGAAGAAAAGCTTACGAAGTTTGTTTTTGTGAAGCTGCCGGGTCAATCCATTTTGGAACAGGTAGTTTGATTATAGAGCACTTACCACTTCCTGAAATACCCTCAGCGTTTAAATCTTATCGGGGGAAATGCCGCTGTCAAGAACCTGCAATCTTTTTATTTTCAAAGATAACGTTTTCCAAAATAGGCATGAGAATCTAATCATGCCCTGAAATTTACTTCGGTATAACACTTCAGAATTAAGATCTTTCACTACACTCTGGCCAAGATCCGGACTAGAAGCGTTTGCTGCCGGCAGCGAAAATACCAAGGTAGATACCAACTGTTTTATGAAAAACAAAACTGGAAAATGTCGGACAATAATCACGTTAATTGCGCAGGGTACGTTTACCGCTAATTTGAAGGATTTTGATGAATGGAGCACTGACACAATGCAGCCCTCTGGGGAAGGCTCAAATTGTGCTACGAGCGAATAGGAGGTACTGGGCGAGGATAGGGTGCGAAAAAAACTGCGGGGGTTTACTTTATGTCATATTCTTTGATCTTGCGGTACAGCGTGTTTCGCCCAACTCCCAGTTTTGCAGAAACCTTGAGAATATTTCCTTTATATAGATTCAACGCCTGAACGATTGCATCTCGTTCAATATCCTTTAAGGATTTTACCTCGGTAATCCGCTCGCCGATTTTTGCAGGAGCCGGGCTGTCGAATTGCAATAACTCGGGAACCAACACACCATTATCCGACAACATGTTCAATCCCCGCTCAATGGCGTTTTCGAGTTCGCGAATGTTCCCCGGCCAACTGTACGTTTTCAGTTTGTCGAAGAATCCATCGGAGGCAGAAATGTTTTTCCTGTTGAGCTTAAGGGATAACTTATTGATAAAATGCTTGGCCAGAAGCGGAAGGTCGTCCATCCTCTCATGTAACGAGGCGATATTTATGGTAATAACATTGAGTCTGTAGTAAAGGTCTTTCCTGAAATTACCCCTTTGAACCTCTTCCTTGAGATCCTTGTGGGTTGCAGCAATTATCCGGATATCAACACTAATCTCGCCGGAAGATCCAATTCGTGAAATCTTTTTTTCCTGAATAACACGTAACAACTTGACCTGTGTATAAAGAGGGATATCTCCAATTTCATCAAGAAAAATTGTACCGCTGTTCGCTAATTCAAATTTGCCGGCCTGACCGCCCTTCTTCGAGCCGGTAAAAGAGCCTTCCTCATAACCGAAAAGTTCGCTTTCAATTAACGTATCAGGCAAGGCAGCGCAATTTATCGCGATAAACGGTCGATCTTTTCTGGAACTGCCGTTATGAATCGCTTGCGCAAAAAGTTCTTTTCCTGTGCCGCTTTCACCGGTCAAGAGAACCGTTGAAGGACTCCCGGCTGCAATCCTGCCCCATTTTTTTGCCTTTAATATTGAGTCGCTTTCGCCGATAATATCGTCGAAAACGTATTTTGCCGCAAGCGAACCGCCCCTTCTTACCGATTGCTTTTCCTTGTTTTCTCGAAGGATTGCAAGCGCACCGATGGTGCGCCCCGTATCATCCCGCAGCGGGGAAACAGATTGATTGATTTTTTTTCCAGTGTCCTCGTTAAACAGTTCGTGATCTCTATACTCAACCCCGCTCGACAGAACCTGCAGCATTGCCGACGGCTTTTTGAGAACACTTGCGATATGTTTTCCGATCGATAACTTGGGATCAACACCAAGAATTTTTCCACCATACGAATTCAGCTGGTTAATAACACCGTTATTATCTACAGAAATCACACCGTCAGAGATGGTTTCGAGGAGTGTGTTGGAAAATCGGTAGGAAACGTAGAGCTTGCTGGTTGTTTTATGCAGTCGCAGTTGGTTCTCGATTGCGCTGACAGCCGCCACAACCAAGCTTAAAGTATGCGGGTTGAAGGCCTTATAGTCACCCGTTATGTCAAGCACACCAATCATTTGTCCTTCAGGGTCGAAAATAGGCGACGCTGAACATGTCAGGTAATGGTGAGGCTGGCAGTAATGCTCTCGTGCGAAAATCTGGATCGGCTTTTTTTCCAAAATCGCTGTGCCGATTGCATTTGTACCCTTAACGGACTCACTCCAGTGCCCTCCCGGACACAGCTGAACCTGCTTTGTCTTCTTTATTATCTCAGGATCACCAATAGCCTCAACAATCAAGCCGTCATTATCGGCAAGAACCACCTGAAATCCTGATCCTTTTACAAATCCATAGAGATTGTGAATGAAAGGGCGGGCTATCTTAATAAGGTGCTGGGAGGCTTGAAGCACATCCTTTAGTTCGCTACCGATACTATCAAGATCTTGCTGGCCAAACGGGTCGACTTTGAAATTTCTGCATCGTTGCCATGAGTGAGCAATCTCCGGACGTAATTTGTGAACATCCAGGACATCATTTGCAATATAACGGTTCCAGGCTTCTTCAATCAGATGAATAACTTGAGCAGTCATATATGCATCCCCTCGATCTCGCTAGCAGCAGCTGGCTCACTAGTTCCGAATGATATCGCTCTCCGCATCGCCCACGAAATTCATTGTATTGTGTAATTTCACCAAAACCTGTCTTTTTGCTAACGGCGTTTTCTTGCCACTAAATTGTATACATTACTTAAATCCAAAAATCTAGCATTATTTCCGAATGGTTATGAACAGTTAAGACATCCGGCAGCACAGCTCCCGCCGGTAACAGACTTGTTTGGTTACAAGAAAATGTAAAAAAAAACCACAAAGGCTCAAGAAGAACCAACCCGATACAAGGTGTATTCTCTTGAGCCAATTGTGGGACAAACCAGTGATTTGCAGCAGAAATCGCCTAAAGGAAGCTGATATTTTTCACCTGATCATCAGAGCTCCTTCAATATGTCCAGCCTCTTTTGCTGATACTCCTCTTCGGTTATCAACTTTTTGCTTTTTAGCTCATTCAAGATCTGAAGGCGCTCTTCAACAGATTTCTGCCCGGCAGAGAAAGGTTGATCACCCGACACGCTGGGAGCTTGACTGGCCGAAGCCTTTTCCCCCATTGCTGACCTGGCTTCCATTGACGCAAGATCAAGCACAACCCAGTCGGTTCTTTGACCACCAGAGCTCATATAAAAATCCTGATCAGGCTGCCCAAGCAACTGCCATTTATGTACAGAAGGGACAGTTCGCGAGCCAGGAGCTAACGGATATAATCTTCTGTCAACATACTGCTTGTAGTCTTCATGTATTTTGCCGAAGATCAAATTTAATTTCCCATCGCGATAAAACACCCGGGCGGAAGTATACTTCGGTTCCTTGGCAAGTCCGAATGCCGTTCGATGATCTCCTACCAAAGCGAATGCCACATCTTCCTCCGGGGTGGCTTGAGCTAGTCCCTGACTCAAGTATTTCCCCAGAGTATCAAGTTCCGGCTTGGTAAATACCGGAGTCGACTTGCTATTTCCCGGAATCGTAATTTCCAGCGTACTCAAAGCATTCCTAATCTGATCCTCATCCAGGGAAACAGGGTGCTCATTGGGAGGGACCTTAACGCCTTTGGCTCCATCCTGCTTAACAATCCGAACGTACTGCTCGCGTGACTTAAATAGCTGCTTAGCTTCGCTTTCACTCGTTGTAACGGATTTGACCAGAGAACAACCCGAAATACCAAAACACACGACCAGAAAAACTGTCAGCATCGAAAAAAGGCCCTTACCAGGGGACGAAACAAAGACTTTACTCATTACAAACTCCTTGATTTGGCAGATCTGATCCATGGATGGTATCACGCTACAGGGCAAATGACGTCGAATGCCCCAAGAAATTATAGTTTTTCGGTCATTGATATATCATCAGACAAAGCGCAATGTCAAAGAAAAAGGGGCAAAACCTACGTTGTTGCGGTTGAAGCACTTAGGCGCAGCCAAAAAAAAGGCCGGCGAATGCCGGCCTTTTCGTTAAACAACTGCCATACAATCTACCAAGTAAACACGGTACCGAGTGCTACGACGTTCTGGGTAATCCGGGAGTTGTCATAGTTGTGAGCAATAGTGTAGGTATACTCACCGACCAAGGTCATGTACTTGTTGACGGAGTAGTAAATGCCGCCGGTAACAGCCTGGTTGGACTTCTGGGTGCTCGTACCAAGGACTGACTCGGCATCTGTCTTGTCACTGTAGTTGATACCGTACTGTGCGCCAAGCTTCGCTGCGCCGATGGTGTAAGTAGCATGGAAAAGACCACCATAGGTGACGCGCTCCTTACCAAAAGCGTCAAGCGCATCGCCGCCATCCTGTACGAGGAAAGCGCCGATTCCGGAGCCACCGAAACCGGAAAGTACGGTTTCGAAGTTTCCGAGGTTTAACTGCATGCCACCTGCACCTGCGATGGAAGTAACCTTGTGCTGTGCTCCAACTTGCTGGAACTCAACACCGGTAACTTTTGCATTTTGGTATAAAGCTGAAACCCATGCGGAAATCTTGCCGTTCGGAAGGGCTCTTGCATAGGAAAGTTCCGTTTCAACACGGGGGGTATTAACCTGTGTTGCAACTGTGGTCGGCCCAATAATCTTGCTCGGGTCACAGATGGCAACAGCAAGCTTCAGACCGCCCATATCAGGAGTGGTATAGCGGAACTGGGAACCGAACGAGGGATAGGTATAACCGCGGCCGATGTAGCCAGTGCTGACGCCGAGGCCGGTCAGGTTGAGAGGAACGCCAAGACCGATCAGGGTCATGTCGGTAAGGATGTTTTTACCTTCGAAAAGATTGAGTGCACGTCCAGCAAGTACCTGACCGAATTTACCGTCAGCCGTGAAGAAGATTTCACGGAAGTCAACGGAGGTACCACCATTAACAGTTGTACCAGGATAGGTACCAGGCCCGAGGCCGGTATGGGTAGTAGCGTTTTCGATCTGGGGATAAATACCGATCCTTGCACCGTAGTCAACACCATTGATGGTGGGAGACTTGACATTGAATGCAAAGATGCTCGGGAGCAGACCGGTACGGACGCGGAAAGACTGTTCGGCGGTCAGCGCCTTAACTGCTCCATTTTTGTAATGCAGGTTGCTCTGGGAATCATAGACCATGAAAGCATTGATCATACCATCAAAACTCATCTGCCAGCCATTTTCGCCACCGACAACAAACGCTGCCTTAGCCGGAGTGCTTGCCACCAAAACCAGGGCGGCAAAACCCAACAAACCAATAATCGCACTACTGACTTTTGCTCTCTTCATGCTTTTCCTCCTTCTTCATGGTAATTAAAAAATAGGTCGCTCCTGCAAAGTTGAAAGGTTACCGTCCAATGTGAGCACTCAACTTTATCGGAGACTTTAAAAACACAACCGCAACAACTGCAGAGGTCACTTCTCGATCGCGATACTCTGGCAAGCGCGAAATTATCCCCCCTCACCCTTCATAGCATTTCAGGTAGTTGCCAACGTGTCTTGAGACACCCGGAAAGTCAACACCGGGAATCAATCAAAATACCAGCATGAGGCAAACTCTCTTTCCGACACGAATCTTTGCGTCGAACTGTTCCACACCTCCTTTCCCGTCGAAAAATATAACCAAAACATCGTTTTGTTAAAGCAATATACATGCCACTAAAAAAAACTACCTTATCGCCTCCCCCTAAGGACTAGAGAGGCTGCCTTGTCTCCAATTTAAGGTCTTTTTTCACCGGGCACAACATACAACAGAAAATTAAACCTGTATAGAGCTTTTTTTTAAATGTAACCAGAAAGAACACAGTTCTAATATAGAACACTTCGAATAGGGGTTTTCAGCAAATGGATTATGGGTAAACACAAGTACGTTGCACAAATAATGAGGAAGTGAGTTATAAATGGGACACCTGGGGACTGATGCCGCTTCCTTTTTCAAAACCTCCACAAATAAATATGCATCACTAACCACCCCCCTCCTTGTCAAGGAGCAGAGCGTAAAGCCTCCTCCTGGCTTGGGAGGGGTTTAAGCGGTAATGTGCCAAATTGAACGTCTCACGAAACCAGACTCCGCAATGCTCCGTACTGCTTCAGCGTTCGCCACGGAAGGACACCACTCACACACAGCAGCACCATCGCCACCTGCAGTCAAACCATCAGTCACCGGACCAGGCCATATTTCAGCAGAGAACTGTGCCAGGGAAACAGCGCCTGTTACGGGAGACTGGATTATCATAACGTGACAAAACATGCGAGAAAAACGGAAAGTGAAAGTTCTCATAGAAACAAAAAAAAACGGGACTGCTCACGTTATGTGAGCAGTCCCGTTTATTTTTGCATTGGCGTCCCCTGGGGGATTTGAACCCCCGTCGCCGCCGTGAAAGGGCGGTGTCCTGGGCCGGGCTAGACGAAGGGGACGTGGTGAGCCGCGTTGGGGTCGAACCAACGACCACCTGATTAAAAGTCAGGTGCTCTACCGACTGAGCTAGCGGCTCAAATTGTCAAGATGGACTTTATACTATACCAGGCTCTCTGGGTCAAGCATTTTTTTCATCCATCAGCTTTTTTATTTCTTACAGGAAAGGATTACGCAGAATAATTGTCTCATCCCTCCTGGGCCCAACAGAAACAAGGGAAATCGGGCACGTAACCAGCTCTTCGAGTCTCTTTATATATGTACGGGCATTCGCCGGCAAATCCTCAATTCTTTTCACCGACGTGATGTCGGAGCACCAACCAGGAAGCTCTTCATACACCGGTTGACAGCGTGAAAAAATCTCCATGGAGGCTGGAAGTTCGGTTAACAACTGCCCCTCGAACCTGTACCCGGTGCACACCTTGATTGTATCAAAACCACTCAGAACATCCAGCTTTGTCAGCGCGATTCCCGTCAAGCCATTGATTCTGACCGAGTAGCGGGCAACAAGCGCATCAAACCAGCCACATCTTCGCGGACGACCGGTGGTGGAGCCAAATTCGCCCCCCGCAGTCCGGAGTCTCTCACCGAACTCGTCCTCCAACTCTGTGGGAAAAGGACCGCTCCCCACCCTGGTAATGTACGCCTTCGAAATGCCGATAATTTCATGGATCTCTCTGGGGCCGACACCGCTTCCGGTACTAGCGCCCCCCGCACAGGTTGAGGAGGAGGTAACAAAGGGGTAGGTACCGTAATCGATATCCAGCATCGTACCCTGCGCACCTTCAAAAAGAATTTTTTTCCCTGACGCAATATCCTTGCTAAGAATTAGGGGGGTGTCCGCAACGTACTTACGGAGAACATCGGCATAGCCGCAATAGGTTTCAAATATTTCATCGAAACGGAGCGGCTCCTCTCCAAGATATTTTTCAAGCAGGAAATTCTTTTCTTCCAGGTTTTCGCGAAGCTTCCGGGCAAAACAGTCCTTGTCAAGCAACTCCATAAGTCTGATGCCGCGTCGGCCTATTTTGTCCTCATAACAGGGACCGATACCACGGCCGGTTGTTCCGATCTTTCCAGAACCACTTTTTTTCTCCCGAGCGATGTCGACTTTCTTGTGGTACGGCATGATAATATGGAGAGTTTCACTCAGGAGGAGACAGGAATCATCCGGCAAATGTCCTCCGGCTTTCAGCGCAGTGACTTCCTGAAGAAAAACCTCCGGATCAAGAACTACCCCATTGCCGATAATACAGCGCTTGCCCGGATGCAATATCCCGGACGGAATAAGGTGAAGAATTACTTTCTCATTCCCGACAACGAGGGTATGCCCCGCATTATTCCCGCCCTGAAAACGGATTACGTCGTCAGCAAATTCGGTAAAGATATCAACGATTTTACCTTTCCCCTCATCGCCCCACTGGGCACCCACCACCACAACATTCGCCATTCCTAATCTCCCTGCAAGGGGCCGAAGCTGGAGGGAAAATCCTTCCGGTACAGATCGCTCTTGGCGACTGTAATCCCTTTCTTGTCAGCAACCCTCACAACATATACGTGATCATCGGCACAGCCTTCCGCACCGATGACTATCATATGCAAAATGTTCATCTTCCTGGCATACTCCAGGGACTCGCACTGAGCTCTTCGAATAATATCCCTGGCCGCGGTAAAACCTTTTTTTCTCAGACGCTTGGCAACCTCCAAAGCATCCCGACGATCTTCCTTGGCGTTGAAGATCAGGAAATCGCCGGCCTTGCCAGCCTCCACATCGGGCCGTTTTTCAACAGCAGTAAGCAGGGCCATAATATTGAAGGCAAAGCCGGTGGCAGGCGCAGGAAAACCATAGTGTGCCGTCAGATTATCATAACGGCCGCCGCTGCAAACAGGTTCTCCGACACCCGGCACAAATCCTTCCAGAGTAACGCCGGTATAATAGTCGAGACCACGGATTTCTCCAAGGTCGATAGTCAGATAATTGCTGACTCCATAAATTTCAAGCACGTCAAGCACCTGAGCAATATTGTCGAGTGCTTTACGGGAGCGATCATTGGTTACACGCCGTTCGGCCTCCGCAAGAACCTCCGGCCCACCAAAGAGGCGGGGCAGCGCCAAGAGCTCTTCTTTCACCGCGTCAGCAACAGGTTCATTTTCCAGCAGCGCGCGAAGGGCAGAAATGTCTTTTTTCCCAATGGCACCACGAAGAAGCTCCCGCGAGGTTGGAGAAAAGTCTGTTGAATCCATTATTCCGCGAAAAAACTCCACCTGGCCGATGGCGATTTTAAAACCATCAAAACCAAGACTTTTCAGCACTTCTACGGCTATCGCCGCCATCTCCGCATCTGCTTCAGGAGCGTCGAGCCCGATAAGCTCAACACCGGCCTGAAAAATTTCCCGGCTGCGCCCTGACTGAAGCTCAGCATGACGAAGCACCCTGCCACGGTAATAGAGCCTGTGAGGCAATGGATACCCGGTCATCCTCGTTGCGACAATCCGTGCAATCTGGGGGGTGATATCGGGAGGGATAACGAGGAGTTTACCCGTCTGGCGGTCATCAAATCGAAATACTTTCCCCTTGAGATCGTCACCCATGGCAAGGGCCATAACATCCTGAAACTCAAGGAGCGGGGTAATGATGCGCCTGAATCCCCACAGTTCAAAAACCTTGAGGATTTCTTCCTGAATGTAGCCGATTTTTGCGGCTTTCTCAGGGAGAAAATCAGCAACTCCTTTCGGCAGGGAGGCTTCGATGTTCCGGGGAAATTTCACGTTAAATTCTTTCTACTGCACTGTACACGGCATTGGGGTGACCAACCGGAATCGCTATCCCGGCGCTCTTCAAAGGTTTTGAATGTAACAGTATCAGGAATTCATGTCAACGAATTAAATGCTTGATTAATCGTAACGATTTCACTGCCGGAGCGCGCGAAAGGGGCCCTTTTCAGGTGCCCCTTTCATTCTGCGCGGTATCTCTTGCACAGACAAACAGGATCAGGACTTTATCATCTCCAGATACTTTTCCGCGTCCAGTGCCGCCATGCAGCCTGTTCCGGCGGAAGTAATCGCCTGACGGTAGTGCTGGTCCTGCACATCACCGGCAGCGAAGACGCCCGGGACACTGGTCGCGGTAACATTTCCTTCCTGTCCGCAATGGGTATTGATATAGCCATCGGTCATCTCAAGTTGCCCTTCGAAGAGGTCAGTATTCGGCTTGAAACCAACAGCAATAAACACACCGTGAACCGGGACCTCCTTGGTGGAGCCATCTTTGTTCAACAGGCGCATTCCGGTAACACCTGTTTCGTCACCGAGAACCTCATCCAACATGCTGTTCCACTCAATGGTTACATTACCGGCCCTGCTTTTTTCAATCAGCTTGTCGGCAAGGTGTTTTTCCGCCCGCAATTCGTCCCGACGGTGAACCACAGTCACATGTGCTGCAATATTAGATAAATAGAGAGCCTCTTCTGCCGCGGTACTACCACCCCCGATTACAGACACGTTTTTCCCCCGATAGAAAAAACCGTCACAGGTGGCACAGGCCGAAACGCCTTTCCCCATGAAAGCCTTCTCGGACGGAAGCCCCAGATATTTGGCCGAGGCACCGGTGGCGATGATCAAGGCGTCACAGGTATAGGCACCGGCATCCCCTTCCAGTAGAAACGGTCGCCGGGACAGGTCTGCCTTGGTGATATGGTCGTAGATGATCTTCGTTTCAAACCTCTCCGCGTGACGCAGCATGCGATCCATAAGATCGTTTCCCAGCACTCCGTCCGAGTCACCTGGCCAGTTGTCAACTATGGTAGTGGTAGTAAGCTGCCCCCCCTGCTGCAGGCCAGTGATAAGGGCTGGCTCCAAATTGGCGCGGGCCGCGTAAATTGCAGCGGTATAACCGGCTGGTCCGGAACCGAGAATCAGAAGACGATGATGGGTGGTATCCATAAATTGAAGCCTCCGAAGTAACTTTTTTTGCTACGTTACCAGCAGATCAGGCAAATTGCAACGCTCCGCACCAGAAAGACCCTGAATTGACCACGCCCCGGCCCTCTGTTAGACTTTACATAACGGCACACAGCACAGCTATAACTATTGATCTTTCCAGCCAGGAGTCCTCATGCTCGACTACCAGCTCATCCGGGAAGCAGCCGCAAGACTCGAGAACAAAGTTCGCCGTACCGAATTGATTCCCTCGCACTCTTTCAGCGAACGACTTGGCCTGCCCGTCTTTTTCAAGTGCGAAAACCTGCAGCGTACCGGATCCTTCAAGATCCGTGGAGCACTGAACTTCATCCTTTCCCAGCCGCGCGAGAGCCTGATCAACGGCGTCATCACCGCATCGGCGGGCAACCATGGTCAGGGAGTCGCCTTTGCCGCGTCGCTTCTGAAAGTACCTTCGCTCGTCTTTATGCCCGAAAACACCCCGCTCCAGAAGCTCCACGCCGTCAGGGACTACGGCGCACAGGTCGTTCTGACCGGCAGGAATTTCGATGAAGCGTATGCAGCTGCCTTGGTTCGACAGGAAGAAACGGACAGCCTGTTTATCCATCCCTTTGAAGACCCGCTCATAATGGCCGGTCAAGGCACCATCGGCCTGGAGATCCTGGCCGAGATTCCAGATCTTTCCACCATTATCGTTCCGATTGGCGGAGGGGGCCTTATTTCCGGGATTGCTACCGCCACCAAGGAAACCCTCCCGAAGGTGAAAGTCATCGGGGTGGAAACGGCGGCCGCACCCGCCATGCATTTTTCCCTGAAAAAGGGAGTCCTCCTGGAGACTCCGCTCGAATTCACTCTTGCCGACGGAATTGCCGTGAAAAGACCGGGAGAGAACACCTTCCGCATCATTCGCACGCTAGTCGACGAGGTGGTACTGGTAGAAGAAGAGGAGATCGCCCAGACTATCGTCCTGCTGCTGGAACGATCGAAGCTCCTTGTGGAGGGAGCCGGAGCGGTTACCCTGGCCGCGCTCCTCCATGGAAAGACAACATTCCCGCAAGGCAAGACCGTCTGCCTCCTGTCGGGAGGCAATATCGATGTGAGAACTCTCTCGATGGTTGTTGAGCGGGGACTCGTTGCGGGGGGACGTTACCTGAAGCTCAAGGTTGCACTGGAAGACATCCCCGGTTCCTTAGCAAAGCTTTCCGCGGAAATCGCCGTGGTCAATGCGAACATCTTCTACATAGCCCATGACCGGCGTTGTATCTCGCTCCCCCTGGGCGAAAGCGAGGTAATTCTGGAACTGGAAACCAGGGGCTTTGAACACATCAGAACCATCCTCAAGCATCTTGAAACAAAAGGGTACGAGGTAACGGTGATGAAATAAAAATGAGTGTCCGGTCAGATTCCCTTCTCCCGCAGAAAACGGAGTGTGCGCGGTGCGTACTCTGAATTTCCCGCAGCAAGAAATATTTTCAGATCTTCAACCGTATCCATGTCATGCCAGACCGGCAAACATTCTACCTGTAGCCCAAAGGTAGCGGCTGTTGCCATGCTACTTTCCAGCACCCGGTTCGTGCTCCAGGGAATATCTCGAAAAAGTTCAGGACAAGGCCTTTCTAAAGCCACCAGATAATAACCACCATCCACTGCCGGACCGAAGACAACATCCGCCCCCCCCCTCTTCGAGAAGGCGAAAAGGCTCCGCCAGGAATGACAGAGGAAGATCCGGCGAATCCGTGCCGATGGCTGCTGCTGATTCGAACCCCAGGGCAAAGACTGTCTCGAAGGCCTTCTCAAGACGGTCACCAAGACCATTACCCTGTTGAGGGAACATCCTGATTCCGGGAAAATCTTTCCGAAAAAAGTCCTCGGCCCCGGGGGATGCCTCGAAAAAAAGAAACTTTTCCACTCCGGGAAGGTCGGTGAGTTTGGTCAGGGTATCTGAAAGCATGCAGCGATAGATCTCTGCTGCCTCTTGAAGAGAAAAGGGAGGAGTAAGGCGCGTCTTGACCTTTCCGGGAAGGGGTTGTTTGGCGAAAATTAAAAGCGCTTTATCCATAAGACAAGTGATGAACAATTCCTCTAAAAAGTAGCTTTATCCACATCTTAGCCACTTGTCAACACGGTTATCCACAGCTTTAATCCACTTTTGTGGATTTTTCCTTGTCGATTTCGATGGCAGCATAGGCTGAATGGTTATGGATGGATTCGAAATTTTCCGCCGACACGGCAAACCAGGTAATATTATCCATCTTCAGGAGACGGAGTGCGGCCTCACGGACCATATCCTCCACGAAACGAGGATTTTCAAAGGCCTGCTCGGTGACAAACTTTTCATCCTCCCTCTTCAACAGGGAATACACCGGACTGCTGCCGCACTCTTCGATGGCGACAACCAGGTCTTCTATCCAGACGAATTCCCGGTAACGCACCTGCACGGCAATGATACCACGCTGGTTGTGTGCGCCGAAGCGGCTCAATTCCTTACTGCACGGGCAGAGCGAGGTAACCGGAACCCGGATCTCCAGGATGAAGTCAAAATCAGTGGCCAGGGACGCAAGAAAACGACAGGTATATTCCATGAGACTCACGGCACCGGAAACCGGCGCGCGCTTCTCAATGAAGTAGGGGAACTCCATTTCCAGATGGGCACTGGATGCGCCGAGTTTTGCCTTGATATTCTGGAGAGTGGTCTCCATCTTGTCCAGGGCCATCTCTTTGCGGTGCGCGTTCAGGATCTCCACAAAGCGGCTCATATGAGTCCCCTTGAAATGATGGGGAAGGTCCACGTACATGTTCACCCGTGCCACGGTATGCTGGAAAGCATCGTTCTTGTCCATCACCACGATGGGATACGAGATATCCTTGACCCCCACCTTGTTGATGGCAAGCTTGCGGAAATCCGGCGCTTTCTGCACATCACTCATGGGCGCGGCGGCAGTCGCCCTCTTTTTCTCCTTACCCCTCACCCTTCACTCCTCACGACATAGCGCACCGGGTCCGCAACCCCGGCCTCCGCAAACCCTTTGAGCCGCAAGCGGCAGGAGTCACAGCGACCACAGGCAAGCCCCTCCGGGGTCGGATCATAGCAGGAATGGGTCTTCCCGTAGTCAACGCCCAGCGCCAGCCCCCGTCGAATGATCTCAGCCTTGGTCAGATGAATAAGAGGAGTGTGAATCCGGTACTGTCCGGCGCCTTCCACGGCAGCCTTGGTTGCGAGGTTTGCCAGGGTTTCAAAGGCAGCGATATACTCCGGGCGACAGTCCGGGTAACCGGAATAGTCCAGGGCATTTACCCCGATATATATATCGAAGGAATGAAGCACCTCGGCCCAACCGAGTGCAAAGGAGAGAAATATCGTATTCCGGGCCGGAACATAGGTAACCGGGATGTCGCTACCGACGCCATCCTTTGGAACCTCGATCGCCGAAGTCAGGGCGCTGCCGCCGATCTTTCGCAGGTCGATGTCCACCAGCATGTGTTCTTGTGCCCCCATTTCCCGGGCATAGTCACGCGCGACCTTCAGCTCTGCCTGATGACGCTGGCCGTAAGCAAAGCTCATGGCATAGGGCTCAAACCCTTCCGACCGGGCAATGGACAGACAGGTGGCCGAATCGAGTCCGCCGCTGTACAACACAACTGCTTTTTTCATGCGGGAACATCCCCCCCACCAGCCGGCTTTTTCTGTCGCGGGCGACGCCGCCGCTGTTTCTTCTCGGCTACCTCGCCCACTTCCGCCTTGACGATATCGGCCTGCGCTGGAGCTACCGTCGCCTTATCACCGCCCTGCGGTTTTGGACGACCTTGCGGCTTCGGCTTTGCGCCGAGCGATCTTCCCCGACCCGGCGCCCCCTTCGAGGCCCCCACACCGGTAGTAGATTTCGGTTTGGGCTTTGTCCGTTTATAGTCCTTCACATACAGGTCGCTATCAGCCCATTCGACCCGGATTTTCTGCTTGGCATATGCCTCGATAGCCTCCAGATGAAACGCGCCATTCTCATCAGCAAGGGAAATCGCCATACCTTCCGCGCCTGCCCTGGCGGTGCGGCCGATTCGATGGACGTAGTCCTCGCAGTCCTGGGGCAGGTCGTAATTGATAACATGGGAAACCCCGTCGATATGAAGACCCCGGGAAGCCACGTCGGTGGCAATGAGAATCGGCAGTTTGCCGCTCTTGAAATCATCGAGGATACGGAGCCGTTTTTTCTGGTCCACATCGCCGGATATTACCTTGCTGGGAAACTCATTGGCGGTGAGTCGGTCGCAAAGAAATTCCGCTTCACGCTTGGTATTGACGAAAACCATGGTCCGAACCATCCCCATTTTTCTCAGGAGGCCCAGGAGAAGGGAGAATTTTTCCTTACTCGCCACATGGTAGAGAACCTGCTCCACCAACTCGGCAGTCATCTTCTCCGGCGTCGCGGAAATTTTTTCCGGCAGGTTCATGAACTCATAGGCAAGTTCCATGACCCGCTGGTTGAGGGTTGCGGAAAACATCATGTTCTGACGCTTGTCAAAGGGCGGAAGACGACGAAGGATGAAACGGAGGTCGGCAATAAAACCCATGTCGAACATTCGATCGGCCTCGTCGATCACCAGCGACTCAATCTGTTTCAGGCTATAAACCTTCTGCTTCAGGTAGTCGATCAGCCTGCCGGGTGTACCGATGACAATATCGGTTCCTTCCTGCAGGGCAGTACGCTGCTTCTGGTAATCGACCCCGCCATAAATTGCCTGGATGGTCAACCCGGTATGCCGCCCCAGGAGCTGGGCATCAGCCTCTATCTGCACCACCAGTTCCCGGGTCGGCGCAAGAATCAGGGCACGGGGCTGATTCTCACTAGCCGGCCTTGGGTGAGACAGGAGCCGGGTAAACAAGGCAATCAGAAAAGCCGCCGTCTTGCCGGTACCGGTCTGGGCCTGGCCGGCCACATCTTTTCCCGAAAGGGCAAGCGGCAATGTCTTTTCCTGTATCGGCGTGCACTCGGTGAACCCTGTGTCAGAAATGCCTCTCATGACTATTTCCGGCAAATTCAGGTCAGTAAATTTCATGTTTGTGAATCCTTTTTGTACGCTATTTCAAATGGATATCTATACCACAGCAGGGGTCAAATAGCAAGAAACACGCCGTTGCCATCCCCGGCTTTACGCGGTACCAGTACCATGCCCATAAGGAACTGGAAACACATGGCCCTTCTCGGAGACACTTTCCTGTGATATGGTATGCGTCCACCAGCCATCGACGGCTGGAATTTTCAGTCGCTCCCGGCACTGGTAATCATACGAATTCATCTTCAGGGGAAGACCAATGCAGTCCTTTATCCATATCGAATCACTTAACTATCTTCGGGCGGAAAACCTGGAAAAACCGGCCGACTGGCAGGCGATCTTCGGCAACGACCATCCCATTGCCCTGGAAATCGGCTGCGGTATCGGTGACTTCATCACCCTCACCGCGGCAGAACGTCCGGAAACCAACTTCATAGCCATCGACTTTTACAACAAGGGCTGCTACAAGACCTGCCGCAGGATCGATGTCCGCAGTCTGAAGAATGTGCGCGTCCTGCGGGAAGAGGCCCGGCAGTTCATCACAGAAAGAATCCCGCAAGGTTCACTTGCTGCCGTCTACATAAATTGCCCTGATCCCTGGCCGAAGAAAAAACACCGGAAACGACGTCTGGTGAATCGCACCTTCATGGAGTTCCTGCAGGGCTACCTCCTTGCCGGCGCCGATTTTTTCTTTGCCACCGATTTCGACGATTACGGCAGCGATGTTGCCGGTATGATGGCTGGCCTGGAAGGCTTTGAAAATATTCTTGCCCCCGACCTCTACCGACATGAGATGGAGGGTTATCATCTCTCCAAATATATGAAGAAGTTCATGGCCGAGGGGAAAAAAATCTACTTTGTGCACTATCGGAAAACCGTAGAATAATAAATACTGATGCTTTCGCAAAAAGTTGAAATGTACGATTTACCGTCATTCCCGTGAAAACTGGAATCCAGGAATTACAGTGAGTTACAACTTCACTGGATACCCGCTTTGCTCCTTCGGTAGGGCTACTGCGCACAAGCCGCGGGTATGACGACTTTTTGCGAGTTTATCAATACTGATTAGCGTCAATCTTCCGCCAGTTCCCGAAACCGTCATTCCCGAGGCGATTCTGATCGGGAATCCCGCTTCTAATCTTCTAAAATCATGGGTCCCCGATACAGGCACTCGGGGATGACAATCTTGATAGCGGAAGATTGACGCTACTCAGGTAATAAACTGACGTTGACCAGCACCTGCATTTAAGGAGATCTATCTATCCATGCATACATACCTGACAGCCGACTTACCCGGTATCGGCGGAATCATCAAAGAAACGCCGGAAGATTTCAAGGTAACCGAAATCCCCCTCTATCTCCCCTGTGGAGAGGGCGAACATGCCTACGTGGAAATTGAAAAACGCGGGCTCACCACCCTCGAGGCCATTCGTCGCATTGCCCGTAGCCTTGGGGTCTCTGAACGCGACATTGGCTATGCCGGCCTGAAGGATGCCCGAGGGGTTACCTGCCAGACCCTTTCCATTCCCCGGGTTGACAAGGAACAACTGCTTTCCCTTTCCCTGCAGGGCATCAAAATTCTTTCCGCAAACCGTCACCGGAACAAGCTGAAAACCGGACATCTGGCCGGAAACCGCTTTTCCATCCGGGTCAGGGCCATAGAAAGCGATGCCCGGGAAAAGGCTGAGGCGGTCCTTTCCATCCTGTCGGAACGAGGGGTTCCCAACTACTTCGGCAGCCAGCGCTATGGTGGCCTCGGCAACTCCCATCATATCGGCAGGGCGATTCTGCACCGGGACTTCAAGGGGACAATCGATGCAATCATGGGAGATCCTGCCAAGGTTCGCGATGAACACTGGCGCCAGGCCGTGGAGACCTATCACCAGGGAGACCTGACCGGAAGCCTCGAGCATTTTCCCGGCCACTGCCGAACGGAGCGGGAAATACTTCACCGACTGATAAAACGACCGGAAGCATTCGAACGGGCCCTTGACGCCGTTTCTCCCCGCCTGAAAAAACTCTACCTTTCAGCGTATCAGTCCTCGCTTTTTGACAGGGTTCTGGAACAGAGGCTACACAGGATTGACACGATTGAAGACGGCGACCTCGCGTACCGCCACGACAACGGCGCCTGTTTTCTGGTGGAAGACAGCGCGGCAGAAGCAGAAAGAGCGCGAAAATTTTCCATCTCCCCCACCGGTCCCATGTTCGGCTGCAAAATGATACTCCCTGCCGGGAAACCTCGAGAAGCTGAAGAAAAAATTCTACAGGAAGAGTCTGTCTCTCTTGAAGCATTCAATCTGCCAGGGGGTCTTCGGTTGGAAGGAGAGCGCCGGCCGCTTCGGGTACCCTTACAAAACCTGTCGACTTCGATGGACGTCGATGGGCTTGTTTTGAACTTCTCTCTCCCCCGGGGAGTATACGCCACATCGGTACTGCGGGAAATAATGAAAGCAGAGGAATCGTAGCACAAGGATCCGCAAAGTTCTCATCATCGACAGGGCGCCTGCCTGGAAAAAGAAATCCTCGGATCAGACACCCAAGAGCCTGTCGGACTTAGGGTAAATTTGCTGCAAATCCGTCTGGGCGGTCCATATTCCGCCGCTTTTTTGGTCAATAGAACAACTATTGCCCTGCAAAATCGACAAAATCTGTCCTCGCCCGGCCAAATTTATGCTTCGTTTTCCTAAGTCCGACAGGCTCCCAGCACTTTTCCAACTTGACAACAGTAAAACAATATTCTATCTATTTAGGTAGCGTCTTTTACCTGCCTATTGTAATGTGTTGCAACGTGTTTTTCTCATTGCTTCTTTGAATTTGATTTTCAACAGGATCTACTCCCGATCACATATAAAACACCACGGCTGCGACAAGCGCAGTCCTTTCCCAAAATTATCATATGATAGTGCGGCAACTGCAGCACCCATGGGATCTTCCACAGAGAAATTTTCTGCATTTCCCTGGCGTTCTTCAGCAATCGCCGTTGACAAGGTAACCCACATGGCAAAAAAAGAAAAATCCGAGTATCTCATCCAATCGGTCTCCCACGCCCTTGACCTGCTGGAACAGTTCCATGACGATGTGGACGAACTGGGCGTAACCGAACTGAGCAAACGACTGCAACTCCACAAAAACAATGTGTTCCGCCTGCTGGCCACCCTTGAGTCCCGAGGCTACATTGAGCAGAACAAGGTAACGGAAAACTATCGGCTTGGCCTGAAGACCCTGGAACTGGGTCAAACATTCGTCAAGCAGATGGGTTTGCTCCGACAATCACGCCCGGTACTTGAAGAGGTCGTTCGGGAATGCAACGAAACGTCCTACGTGGCGATTCTGAAGGACTCCAATATCATTTACCTTGATGTGGTGGAAACAGACCTGACTGTTCGTGTTGTACCTCGAGTTGGGTCGCGTCTGCCCTCCTACGGCACCGCCGCAGGCAAAGTACTGATTGCCCACCTGTCCGAAGAAGAGCTCGACGAATACTTTCCCTCCAGGGAGTTGAGGCCGTTGACATCGAACACGATTACCGACCGGGAGGAACTGAAAAAACATCTCAAAAAAGTGGCGGAGCAGGGATATGCCATTGACGATGAAGAACTTGATGTGGGCGTTCGCTGTGTCAGCGCACCGATACGGGACTACACACGGAGAATAGTTGGTGCACTCAGTATCTCGGGGCCAGCCATGAGACTGTCCCTTGAGCGACTGGAAAAGGAGCTCATCCCGCTGGCGATAAAAGCCTCGGACGAAATCTCCACAAAACTTGGTTTCCACAAGTAATATCCCAACGTTCAGCTGCCTGCGGCAGACAGCCGCTCCAGAAGACGTTTCCACTCAATTTTAACGCTGTGCGCCGTTTCTTCGGGAAGACCGCTATTGTCGATAATTACATCGGCATAAGCGGTTTTTTCATTCAACGGCATCTGTGCGGACATCTTGCGCAAGGCCTCTTCCCGTGGAATCGCATCACGCGTAACAAGTCTCTCAAGCTGCACGTCCCTGTTCACAAAAACCAGCCATATCTCATCAACCATCGTGGTAAGATTTGCCTCAATCAGCAGGGGAACCATATAAAAAAGTACCGGTGTTCCCCTCACCCGTTCTCTTTCTATTCTTTGAGCAGCCCGTTTCGCGATGTGAGGATGGGTTATCTCTTCCAGAATCTTCCTGGCGGCCGCATCGGCAAAGACAAGCCGACCCAACGCCGTTCTATCGAGACTACCGTCCGACCTCACTATCCGCTTCCCGAATGCTTTGACGATGGCTTGATACGCAGGTTCTCCCGGGGCCACAACCTCCCGTGCCAGTAAATCTGCATCAATTATTACGGCTCCGCATGATTCAAGAACACTTGCCACAAAACTCTTTCCCGAGGCAATGCCGCCGGTAAGACCGATTACTTTCATGATATTTTCCGATTCTCCATCTCGCACCATGCCCGCCTGCTCAACCAGAAAAACACTCGAAACTCTGGTACTGTTGTTTTTTTAAAGAGGAGACAAACATAACCCGTTCTAATCAGAGTGATTTTCGGCAAAAAACGGCTTTTTTATTAAGTCGGATTGACATTTAGTATTTTTTGGATACCGTAGTATACAAATCTTTACATAAAATTCAAAAACTGTTTTACACCACGAAGTGAATCATGGCCTCACCGCTGCGTGCCCATGAAACACCACAGCCGAAACCGGGGATACATACCGGTTGTTTCGGTTATTGAAGCATGGGGACGTGAAGTCGATACCGTGCTATTTGCGTTTCAGATTACCACGTGCCGTTCATTCAGGTCTTGCAAATTAATTGAGTTACGAAAAGGAGGGCTACCTGATGGGAACAAAATGGGTTCCTCGGCTATTGTTGTCCCTATTCCTTCTTGTACCAGCAACTGCTTGGTCCATTGAAATACATGGGAGGAGTTCAACCCAGTTGGAATGGTTCAATAATGATTTCAACGACCAAAGACAGGTTGAAATTGGCCAGTACCTTCGTTTCTCGCTTACCGATATCGATAAAGAAGGGAAGCTTTCCTTTTTTGGCTACGGCCGATTCAACCAGGACCTGAACAACGGCGAAGGGTTCAACGCCAGGCTCTACTATCTTTACGGCGAATATCGCAATCTGTTCGACAAGGTGGATATCCGTCTCGGTCGACAGTTCGTCAACTATGCAGCGGGAACAGCTATCATTGACGGTGGCCAGGTCGGGTTGAAGAATATCGGTCCCGTGGCATTTTCGGCGGCCTTCGGCAGGAACGTAATTTTTGACCTTGACGGAGAAGGGGGCCATGGCGGTGATCTCGCCCTGGCACTAAGCGCCTATCTGTATGGCTTCAGATCCACCGACCTGGAGATCAGCTGGTTTCGCAAGTGGGACCAATGGGATGTTGCCCGCGATACCATCGGGGCAACGTTCAAGCAGAATCTCTTCAATAACCTGAAGCTGTATGGCAATACCAGATTCGACCTGGCATCGGAAACCTTTAACGAGGTTTTGGGCGGAGTGAAATACTTTCCTATCTCGAATTTGGTTCTGACCGGCGAGTATTACCAAAGCTATCCCACCTTTGATGCAACTTCCTTCTATTCCGTGTTCGCGGTCGACCTCTACCAGGAAGCGGTATTCCGAGCCGACTACACCATCAATGAAATGATCTCGCTCAACGCCGGATATACTTCTCAATGGTTCGGTGAAGGCGGCCGGGGACACATCTATCATATCGGCTGTGGTCTGCGGCCGATCGAACCGCTGCTGATCAACCTGGAGTACGATAACAACCAAGGGTACAACGGCAAGACAAACGGCTTCCTAGCCGATGTTTATTACGATGTAACCAAGACTCTGCAGCTGGCTGGGGGCATGGGTTATGACGTCTATACCCGCGACGTAGTGCTGAGCGACGGTACCGCCCGCCTCTTTTGGCTCGGTTGCAAGTATCGTCTGGCAAAGAATATGACTGCTTCTCTCCGGATAGAGGACAACTCGAACGAACGATACCATAACGACGTGCAAGGACGTTTCGTCTTTAACTACGATTTTTAGAAAGGGGGGAGAGCTTTGAAAAAATGTTTTTTTGTCTTTATGCTTCTTGCTCTGTCGACCTTTGTGACTCACTTTGCTGTCGCCCAGAAAGCGACGGAAAACGAGGCCCAAAAGGAACCGGTAAGTCAGTCGGCAAAAGAATCCCACAAGGAATACGCTGAGATGAAGATTGCCGAATGCAGCGAGTGCCACAAGGGAGAAGGAGTGTCACCGAACCATGATGCAGACTGGGTCCGGGGACATCGTACTGTGGCCGATAATCCCGGGAGCAACTGTTCCCAGTGTCACCAGCAGTCCTTCTGCCTCGACTGCCATTCCGGCGGCGGGATCGATCCGGACTTGAGTACCCGGAATTACCAGCGGGATTATGTTCCCAGAAGCCACCGCACCGACTTTATCATGATCCACCCGATCAAGGCTCTTGACAACCCCCAGACATGTAAACGCTGCCACGAACCCTCCTACTGCAACCAGTGCCACAGCCGTTACCCGAAGGGGTCACTCCATATCAAATCTCATCTTATGCTCGGCCCCAACGGCCAAAAATACACAGCGGGTCTCCAGGAGCATGCCACCGAAGCGCGACGGAATCTTCAATCCTGCCAGACGTGCCATCCGGACGGGGATGCCTGCATCCAATGCCACTCAAGTGGAAAAACCAACCCCCATCCCAGAAACTGGGGCAGGATCAAGGACAATTACAAGGACAGAGCAGGCAGCAGAGTGTGCACCAAGTGTCATCTGCCCGGCACCTACTGACCGACAAGTCACACGAATGAAGGAGGAGACAGCATGAGTTCCATAGCAAAACATCTTTTCGCCACGCTCGCCTTGTCGCTTCTGGCGACAGCTTTTTCCGGCTGTGGTTCCGGCAACAAGGAAGGAGCACCACTCGTAGTGACGAAGGTCGGCGACAGCAAGTGCATCCAATGCCACAGCAGCGTGACCGAAGCTCTCACCGGTGAAAGCATCGTAGCCCAATACCAGAGAAGCTCACCCCACAACACCCCTGCGCTCGGCTGCGAAAGCTGCCATGGCGGCGGAGCCATGCATAACGGGGTGGGGCCAATTCCCTTCCCGAGACCGACTGCGAACCGCTGCGCCACCTGCCACAACGGCAGGACCGCCACGGCAACTAATGCCAACACCGACTTCGAGACGTCAAATCATGTGACGGGTACGCCACGGTTCACAACCAGCTACTG
>Ga0351906_1041_pt1 | contig 37157 bp, 32 predicted proteins | sample BONcelHT113001E5_FD_206866 | JGI IMG/M metagenome (GOLD analysis project Ga0351906, IMG submission 206866) | Enriched cells from coal bed in the Powder River Basin, Montana, United States - BONCAT cells T11 rep1 HSBNCT.T11.300.1.E5 ... | reverse complement strand
TGCCCACCCGGAAGAGTGTGAACAGATAATCCGGAACGCTCACACATACATCAAGTTTTTCCCTGAATCTGCGGTTGTCTTTGATAAATGTAAAGTGTCTGTTTTTGTCAAGGTTGAGCAGCACAGAATAACTAATGTTGCCCTCAATTGGGCGACTCTTTACAAATGAAGGAACCTCGGGTACGAATGTAATATCTCCAAAAAGAAAACTTGCAAGTTTATCCTTTTTAAAATATCTTATATATTCATATGTGTCAAAGAAGTACATACTACCAACTCTTCTATTACTTAAAGTGGCATTGCGCTTTAATCTACTAAGCGGAACAAGCTCTGTACCGTCAATACCCTTTATAGGAAAGGGGTGGTTGTTCTCCACGAGCTTATTATAATAACCAACTCTGTCAAGCACATAGTTCTTTTCCTGCTTATCAAGCTTTTCAAACATGGCCAGGTGATAATTTTTCCTTGCCTGGCTTACAATGCTAGGAATAAGATACCACCTGAAGCCATTGCGCAAATAATATACCAGCTTACTGTTTTTGTGTTTTCTGCTCTTATTCAAATACTTTAGCTTAGATACTATATTGTTCATTTAGTTAATGGCTTATAATGTTTGCTTATTTTTGCTTACAAACCATAAATATAGGTAAAAGTATCATGAGCAGAGTAATTTAATTTTCTGAGGTGATTGCTTTCAGATCATTTATCAAAGCCCTTACACTTAATGTGCCTCCGGATATTGCATCCACATCTTTTCCAAAATTTTGAGCTCCGGGTTTTTTCCCTGTGAATTTATCTACCCAAGAGCGTTGTGTAATCTTTCTGCCGTAAGAAGAGGGATAGTCGGTAATTTGAAGTTTGATTATCTCTCCATTTTCGTCCAAGGCAACAAAATAGGTAAATGTCTCAGCCTTGGGTCTCAGCCGGCGAAAGTAGAGTTTCCCCACCGGCTTTGACTGGTTGATTATCACATAATGCTCTCCTTCAGGCTTTATATCTATCTCATCTGAAGAGAGAGTTCTTGAGATTATTGCCTTTGCTATATTCAGTTCACTCTTTGAAGGTGTGAATGAACTTAGAAGCACAAGAGCAATGGCTGCAAACAGATACTTTCTCATTTTAAAACATTTTAGAAGGTAAGGCCTATTCCCATATTCAGCCACTTACTGTTAAGAGAGTTATCGTGTGGATTCATGCGCCATTGAAAGTCAGTTTTTAACATAACGCCTTCAATTGGTGAGTAACCTATCCCGGCAAAGAGCTCATTAAAATTGTAGGATTTGTTGCGGGTTATGCCCAAAACCTTATAGTGTGTGTCATAACTCTCATATCTTACAAATGGAACAATTTTTCTCTCTCCTTTGAGTTTAGGGTAAAGAACATCATATGAAACCTCAAGGTACCATCCTTGCATTTCGCTTCCCAGATCGTTCTGCTTTTTGTTGTATAGGTTGTATTCATTTGTGTTACCAACAAATGTGTGAATATATTCTCCTCTGATATCTAATCCTTTTATTCGATATTGAGCATCCAGACCAACCATTGCAATATCCACAACCGATGAATCAGCTTTGCTTGTCATGTTGACAGATGATTTGTCAAGTCCGTCGAAAAGTTTAGACTGACTCTTTCCGAAATAGCCTGCAAGCCCCACACTCAGATTGTTAATGCCGTAGTAGTTTAGTTTTGCTGAAACATTTGGTGATGAGGCGTAGCTGTTTATTGCCTTTTGGCGCCCTTTACGGAGGCCATCTTTTCCGCTTAATCTGGCCTGAGTATCGTATCCGTTAAACCCGGTAAAGAGATATGCCTGATAGTTTAACGAAATTTCGTCGAATCGTCCGTGAATTCCGGCACCCATTTCACGCCATGTTGTGGGAACAATAATAGTTGCAATGGTTGGTCTTTCAACTCCGTTATAAGTTGTAGGTTCATGATATTCGTTGGTAAGTCCCATAGGAATGAGCATAACTCCTCCTCTGAACTGCAATTTGTTGTTTATTCTGAGGTTTAGGTAGCCCTGTTCTACATATATTTCATTACCGTGCTCTACCTCTAATTCCGTAACAAAGTGTACTTTGGGAGAAAACTGGTACCCTAAAAACAACACAATTCGGTGAGGCTCAAGCTTACCTGTATAGCTTTTTGATGAAGAGATCTGTTGATTGTAGTCGAGCTGTCCGTATCCGCCAATACTGAAGCGTTTCTCTCGTTCCTGCTCAAGTTTCTGAGCATAACTTTCGGTTGACTGAGCCGTTGCTGACATTAAGCCTACGGCTATGAATATAAGGGTTAAGATTAAGGTTTTAAATTTTGCACTCATATTTATTATATATTTTTCGGTGCAAAATTAGAGACTTAGTTATAGCCTCACAATCCCATGAAATAGGGGTTTTTTGGATACTTTCTCCCTTAGGTTAGGGATTAACATCACCGGGAGAGGTGAGTTTATTGAAATAGGCATAAAGCGTCAAACCCGAAACAGTTCTTATTGAGGTCTTCTGAACAATGTTTTTTCGATGAGATACTACAGTGTGTACAGAGATATTTAGTATATCTGCTATCTCTTTATTTGTCAATCCCTTTGCAAGCTGAATAAGAACCTCTTTTTCACGATCGGAAAGTTCTTGATTGTGGGTGGAGTCCGCCTTGATTTCTCTGTTAAGAATATTTTGCAAGATTTCAATAATCTGGTCCTCTGATTGAAGAATATCAATAACGGCATCAAATTCATCCAATAAACTTTGCTTTAGGTGCTGCGATACAATGGCTATCATGGTTTTGCAGCTACTAATTTCTCTAAGCTGCGAAATGCTGGATAATGGGTTGTAAGCTACAAGCGATGCATTAAGAAGAACTGTGTCAATCTCTCTGTTTTTGAGAATTTCTGGCCTCAGGCGCTCTCCATCATAAACCACATCGAATCCCCCCCGTTGTTCGAGCAGATTTTTTAACCCACGCCTTATAACGGAAGAGGGTTCAAAAATAGCTAGCCGTCTGTTATCTCTCATTACCGATATGGTTTATTATCAATTCTTCGAACCCTGCATGTTTGCGCATGTCGTACTCGAACATAAAAAGCCGGTCAAGAATTTCACGGCATTTTTCTATAGTACATTCAGTGGGGAGATATTTGATTATTATACTTTTTAGGTCGTTCAGTGCCGCCTCTATGTCTGAATGGTTATCATGATAAGAGTGCATATCAAACTTACCGTTTTCAGTTTCGCCCCAGTACTGTATCAGGTATGGAAATACAAATTTTTCTTCGTAATCAAGATGTTCTAGCACCTCGTTCCTATACGAATCGCAAAATTTAATAAGCATATCACCGTTTTCGACCAGGCAATGATCTACCATCTCCATTAGTCTGCCTGTAATGTCAGGTAACCTCTTTTCTATGTAATCCTGATGTGTCGATCTCAAGTATCCGATTATATCTGAAGGATTTATCCTTGATAATAAATCGCCGGATGGGCTGTAGTCGTCAAAGGTATATGTGTTGCAAACCACAAGAAACAGTGGCGCAGAAACACCCCTTTCATTGCAAACCTGCTCCACCGTGTTATCTCCAAACCCTATGTCAACTCCAAGATTAGGAATGACATACAATAGCCTGCCGTTATAAAGTATCATATCGGCAAGTTTACTAAGCTCTGAAAAATATGGGATATTCATAAAGACCAATTTAATCTGTTTTCCTATTTGCCAATGCAAAATTTACTGAAAATATTGCCAAGAATCTCCTCTGTATTTATTTCGCCTACAATTTCTCCTATGTGAAAGAGGGCCTCTCTAATATCCTGGGTAAGGAGGTCGGTTGGGATTGCATCATTAAGGCCATCTGAGACTCTTAATAAAGCTGTTTTTGAATCTTTTAGCGCCTCAAAGTGCCTGATGTTTGTCACAAGGGTAGAGTAGGAGTCTTCTGAGGTGTCGATACGACATTCAAGGAGTGCCTCTTTTAAAAGGTCAATTTCATCCATTGCCTTTGCAGAGATAGGTACAACTGCTACAGGTTCAATTTTGTTTTCAGTGCAAAGAGAGTGAATTTCAGTTGTAAAGTCGGTTATGATTTTGTCGTAATACCTTGTTTGTGAATCTTCTCCCGACATTGAGTCAAATGCACTTCCATATACTGTTGGAGAGTTTAAATTGCTGTCATACAGCATGTCCAATATTCGGTCAGTTTTATTGAGGAGAACAATAACTTTCTGATTCTGGCAATCTGCTGTTGTAGCAAGTTGAGAGATGCTCTGGGCGAAAAATTCAGGTCTTTCGGCATCCAGCATAAGTATAATAACAGATGCGCCCCTTATCTTTTCATAAGTGCGCTCTATGCCTATCATCTCAATTGTTTCGTGAGTTTCTCTTATTCCTGCAGTGTCAATAAAGCGAAAACCAACTCCGTTTATGTTCATCTGTCCCTCTATGTAATCTCTTGTAGTGCCATGAATATCAGAGACTATAGCTCTCTCTTCGCCAAGCAGAAGATTCAAAAGGGTACTTTTACCTGTGTTTGTGGCCCCAGCAATAGCTACAGGAATTCCGTTCTTGATAACATTGCCCAGCCTGAACGAGTCAATTAGTTTTGAAATATGAGCGGTTACACTCTCCAGGAGTGACTTCAACCTGGCCCTGTCAGCAAACTCCACATCCTCCTCGGCAAAGTCAAGCTCCAGCTCCATTAGTGATACAATTTCAAGCAGAGAGGTGCGCATCTGAGAAAGCTCTTTTGAAAAGCCGCCTTTCATTTGCTGAAGAGCAACCCTGTGTGAAGCTTCATTTTCAGAGGCAATAAGGTCGGCAACGGCCTCTGCCTGTGCAAGGTCCATCTTGCCATTTAGAAATGCTCTTTGTGAGAACTCTCCTGCTTTTGCAAGCCTGGCTCCGTTGTTGAGAAGCAGCATCAGTATCTCCTGCTGAATATAAAATGAACCGTGGCAAGAGATTTCTGCCATATTTTCACCTGTATATGAGTCCGGCGAATGGAAAACCGAGACCAAAACCTCGTCAATCACTCTATCTTCTGCACAGATGGTTCCAAAGCGGAGCCTGTAGCCCTGTGTCTCAGATAGTGGTTTGCCCTTTTTAGGTTTAAATAATTTGCCAGTAATATCAATGGCTTGTGGGCCGCTAACCCTTATGACTGCTATTGCACTTCTTCCCTGTACAGTTGAGAGTGCACAGATTGTATCTATATTATTTTCGTTCATCGTACTGTAAATTACACGGTTAAATTAACCCTTTTTTACCAGAAGTACAACATTTTCCAGATGGTGAGTATGAGGGAACATATCTACCGGCTGAACCCTTTTTATCTCATAATTATCTCCCAGCAAAGCAATATCTCTCGCCTGGGTTGCAGGGTTACAGCTCACATAAACAATTTTTTCCGGAGCTGCTTCTGCAATAACCTTTGCAACATCGGGGTGTATTCCTGCCCTTGGAGGGTCAAGTACAACAACATCCGGTTTGCCGTTCTGTTCAATGAACTCAGGAGAGAGCATATCCTTCATATCTCCGGCAAAAAAGCTGCAGTTTTGAATATAGTTTTCGGCCGCATTTACCTTGGCATCTTCAATTGCCTCTGCTACATATTCAATTCCAACAACCTTTGCCACGCTATGCGCAAGAAACAGCGCTATTGTTCCGGTTCCGGTATAGAGGTCATAGAGTGTTTCGTTGCCCTTAAGATCTGCAAAATCCCTTACAATGGAGTAGAGGCGGTATGCCTGCTCAGAATTTGTTTGGTAAAATGATTTGGGGCCAATCCTGAATGATAGATCCTCCATCTTTTCTGTTATATAAGGCATTCCTGAGTAGTTGTAGCATTCGAGATCTGCAATTGAGTCGTTTTTCTTGCCGTTTATCACCCAGTTAAGTGATGTTATTGCAGGAAAATTATCTCTAAGTGCATTCAAAAGCCCTTCTCTGTCATCTTTATTCTCGTTTGCGAATACCATTATGACCATAACCTCACTTGTAGATGTAGTTCTAACCACCATTGTGCGCAAAAAACCTGTTTGCTCTCTCAGATCAAAGAATGTCAGACCATTTTTAATTGCAAACTCCTTGACAAACAGCCTTATCTCATTTGAGGGAGATGGTTGAAGGTAGCAGTGGTTTATATCCAGAACCTTATCGAAAAGCCCCGCTATGTGAAACCCAAGACCTGTTCGCTGCTCTGCCGGCAGGTTTTCTGCTTCGGTGAGGCTCTCTATCCAACGTTTGGAAGAGAAGGTGAATTCAAGCTTATTCCTGTAATACTGCTCATTTTCTGAACCCAGAATGGGTGTAATTTCGGGAAGTTTTAGGTGCCCAATACGGGTAAGTTGATCTGTTACCTGCTGCTGTTTAAACTTAAGCTGCGTTGAATAGGGCAGAGATTGCCATTTACACCCGCCACATACCCCAAAATGGCTGCAAAAAGGCTCAATTCTATCCGGTGAGGGTTTTATCATGTTTGTTACAAAACCCTCCATATAACCCTTTCTTTTGATCTTAACCTGAATATCCACAACATCTCCGGGAACTGCAAACGGTACAAATATTACTTTGCCGTTTACGTGGGCAAGCGATTTTCCTTCCGCTGCAACTGTCTCAATCTCTATATTTTGAAATAACTCTCTGTCTCTTCTTCCCATTGGTGTAATTATTAGAGCGCGAAATTAACCTTTTTTAATCTCAATCGTTTATAATATAGTATAAAAATTGTAAATTCGCAAGTAAACCATAACAAAAACGGTTATGAAAAAAAATTGGTTAACGCTCGTTTCACTGATTATGCTCGCGGGAGTGAGCCTGGGTCAGGATTTCAATTCAATAACGGGCAAGGTTCAGGATGCCTCTACAAGACGGGCCCTCAGCTTTGCCTCAATTCAGCTGCTATCTACCAATATTAGTAATGTGACCAACTCAGAGGGTGTGTTCGTTTTAAAAATTCCTGCACACGTCACTGCAGACACGGTTCAGATCTCATATCTCGGGTATAAATCCAGAAGAATTTCTGTAAAAGACTTCCAAAGAGGTGAACTCTTAATTCCTATGGAACAGTCTGTTGTAACTCTAAGACCAATTACTGTCCGGCCACAGGATGCCACCTCTATCGTAAAAATGGCTTTCGCAAGGGTAGGGGAGAACTATACTGCCAAACCTGTACAGATGACCGCCTTCTACAGAGAGATGATCAGAAAGGGGAGTAACTATGTTTCAATAAATGAAGCAGTTCTTGACATTAACAAGGCTCCTTATAACAGCTATAGGGCAGATCAGATCGGAATCTACAAGGCTCGTGGCAGTTATGACATGAATCGTATTGACACACTGCTGGTTAAATATCAGGGAGGGGCTAATTCGTCTCTAAGTCTTGATATTATGAAAGATCTTTTCCTTGGAACAGACCTGATGCTTCTGGATAAAATCTACTCATTCACAATGGCAGAACCTGTTACAATTGACAATAAGTTCTTCTATGTGATTAACTTCAATGAAAATGCCAACCTTCCGGATGTATATTTCAGAGGCAAACTGTACATTGAGTCAGAGTCACTTGCTGTGGGCAGAGTTGAGTTTGCAATGAACGTAGAGGGAAGGCCTCAGGCAAACTCATATTTTATTCGCAAAAAGCCGCCAACATTAAAGATGGATGTTATCAGCGCAAATTATCTTGTCAATTACAAAGAGGTTGCCGGCATGTGGCATTTTGACTATTCCAGGACCGAAGTTAAGTTTAACGCCAAGTGGGATAAAAAATGGTTCCGCAGTGTTTATACAATTGGTTCAGAAATTGCAGTGACCAACATGTCCCATTTGGAACGCAGGATTGATCCGGAAAACAGAGTACGTGCCCGCGATATAATGTCCGCAAAGGTGAATGATTTTACCGATGAGAACTTCTGGGAGGATTATAACATCATTGAGCCTGATCAATCTATAGAGAATGTTATCTCTCGGATAATCAAACAGCTCAGAAAACGAGATAATTAATACAATTTATATTATGTTAAATAGCCCTGACGCAAGACCCCTCCCGGAGAGAATGAGACCAAAGTCTCTAAAAGAGTACGCAGGTCAGGAACATTTGGTTGGTGAGGGTTCTGTGCTCAGAAAAATGATTGAGTCAGGGAATATCTCCTCTTTTATACTTTGGGGTCCTCCGGGTGTTGGTAAAACAACATTGGCGAGAATTATTGCAAATCAACTTGAACGTCCTTTTTATATTTTGTCTGCAATTAGTTCGGGAGTAAAAGATCTTAGGGAAATAATTAACAAATCACGTTCAAGTTCAATATTTGCCAAAGCAAGGCCCATACTTTTCATTGACGAGATTCACCGCTTTAGTAAAACTCAGCAGGATGCCCTTTTGGGAGCCGTCGAAGATGGTACCCTTGTTTTAATAGGTGCTACAACCGAAAATCCCTCTTTTGAGGTGATAACTCCCCTGCTCTCGCGTTGTCAGGTCTATATCCTAAAGAGCCTTGAGGTAAAGGATCTTGATAAATTGCTTCAGAGAGCAATCACAACTGACCCTATTCTTAAGTCAAGAAAGGTTGTAGTTAAAGAGAAAGAAGCCCTCTTTAGGTTTTCAGGTGGTGATGCAAGAAAACTTCTCAATATTCTTGACCTTATAGCCTCAAATTCTGGTGAAGATAAGAGTATAATTATAAGTAACAATAATGTTACAAAGGTTCTTCAAGAGAATATTGCCATATATGACAAGAATGGTGAGCAGCATTATGATATTATATCTGCATTTATTAAAAGCATAAGGGGTTCAGACCCCGATGCGGCCGTTTACTGGATGGCGAGGATGATTGCAGGGGGCGAAGATCCCCTCTTTATTGCCCGCAGAATGATAATTCTGGCTTCGGAAGATGTTGGCCTTGCAAATCCCAATGCTCTACTTATTGCTCAAGCATGTTTTGATGCCGTTCACAAGATTGGAATGCCCGAATCCCGCATTATACTATCTGAGGCTGCAATATATCTCGCAACATCTCCAAAGAGCAATTCTGCATACATGGCAATAGATGCAGCGCTGGCAGAGGTAGAGAAGAGTGGTGATCTGCCGGTTCCGCTCCATTTACGTAACGCCCCTACCAAACTTATGAAAGAGCTTGGATATGGCGACGAATATAAATATGCCCACTCCTACCCCGGTAATTTTGTAGAACAACAATTTCTGCCCGACAACCTTTCAGTTTCAAATTTTTATCTGCCGGGATCCAATACAAAAGAGGCAGAGATTAAAAAAAGGTTGCAATCACTTTGGAAAAAATACAATATTTGATACTTTTTATCTAATTTTGCCCCACTATGAATTTAGCGGACTTACAATACATCAGGAGTAATCAGGAGGGCCTTTTTTTTCTTATTGCCGGCCCTTGTGTAGTTGAAAACGAAGAGATTACACTTCACACTGCAACGCAGTTAAAGGCAATTACCGATTCTCTCTCAATACCTTTTATTTTCAAGGCATCTTACAGGAAAGCTAACAGATCGAAAGCAGATTCTTATACCGGACCCGGTGATGAAAAGGGGCTTGAGATACTACAAAAGGTAAAAGAGAGACTTAAAGTTCCAATTGTCACTGATATTCACAGCCCTGCTGAGGCAGCTCTTGCAGCTTCTTATGGCGTTGATATATTGCAGATTCCTGCCTTTTTGTGTCGACAGTCCGACCTTCTTGAGGCTGCTGCCAAAACCGGAAAATATGTAAACATAAAAAAAGGGCAGTTTCTCTCACCCGGAGCGATGAAGTTTGCCGCAGAAAAAATTTCCAGAGCAGGAAATAAAAATATAATTCTTACTGAGAGAGGTACCCAGTTCGGTTACTCCGATCTTATTGTTGATTTCAGGTCTATCCCCGAAATGCAGAGCTTTGGATACCCTGTTGTACTTGATGTTACTCACAGTCTGCAACAACCAAATCAACCATCAGGCGTCACTGGTGGCAGACCAGACCTTATTCCCCTGATTGCACGGGCAGGCATTGCTGCAGGTGTAGATGGCCTCTTTATGGAGACCCACCCGGACCCTTCAAAGGCTCTATCAGATGGTGCGAATATGCTTAAGCTGGATAAAATGGAGGAGCTGCTCAAGTCCTTAGTTAGAATACAAAAAGCTTTAAAAGAATAGATTACTTTAATTTTCAAATTATAAAAGATTATGATTATAAATACAGATTTTACAAAAAGGTATGAGAAGATCCCGGTAGATATCTTTGAGGAATCTGATGCCGCCTGTTTAAAGGTCGCTAAGAGCATTGCAGATACCATTAAGAAAAGAGAGGCCAAGAATTTACATACAGTATTGGGCCTAAGTGCAGCATCTTCTGCAATACAGGTATATGAAGAGCTAGTTAAATTAAATAAAAATAAGGAGGTTAGCTTTAACAATGTTCACATTTTTAGTGTTGATGAATATTGGCCCTTGAATAAAAAGGAGCTTCAAAGCCACTTCAGGTTTCTTAAAGAGTATTTGCTGGATTTCATAGAAATACCGGCTGAAAACATTCATTGTCTTGATAGTGAGGTTAAAAAAGAAGATATTCATGATTATTGCATTAGTTATGAGAAAGAAATTCACGATTTAGGCGGTATAGATATTCTTGTTCTCGGGAATATGGGTTTCAACGAGCCTGGTTCTCACTATAACTCACGTACAAGGCTAATCACCCTTAACCACAATACACGTATTTCTGCCGCATCTGAGTTTTTCGGAGTTGAATATGTTCCATTTCATGCTCTCACAATGGGTATTGAGACCATTCTTATGGCAAAGAAGATATTTTTTCTTGCATGGGGAGAGGGAAAAGCCGGAACAATTGCAAAGCTTGTAGAGGGCACTATCAACGAACAAAATCCAACATCATACCTTCAAAAGCATGAAAATCTGGAAGTGCTTGTTGATTTCGCATCTGCTGCAGAGCTTACAAGAATAAAAACACCTTGGTTGACCGGACCATGCGAATGGGATGAAAAGCTTACCAGAAAAGCGGTTTTCTGGTTATGCAAAAAACTTGAAAAGCCAATTCTAAAGCTTACAGATAGAGATTACAACGATAACGGTATGAGTGACCTTATTACCGAACAAGGTCCTGCAAGCAAAATAAACATTAAGGCATTCAACGATTTACAGCATACTATAACCGGTTGGCCGGGCGGAAAACCCAATGCCGACGATTCAACGCGTCCCGAAAGGGCCTTCCCTTTCCCAAAAAGGGCAATTATATTCTCTCCTCACCCCGACGACGACGTTATATCTATGGGGGGAACTCTTGCGAGACTTGCCGAACATGGTCACGAGGTACACCTCGCATACCAGGTTTCCGGCAATATTGCCGTTTTCGACCATGATGCAATCAGGTTCCTTGATTTTATCCGTGACAGTTCAGAGATTTACGGATTTGACTCTGATTTGAGTTCAAATATTTATAAAGATGCTCTTAAGGAACTGAGTGTAAAACATCCCGGAGAGCCCGATTCAGCCCAGATAAGGGACGTAAAGGGTGCAATAAGAAGAGGCGAGGCTAAGGCTGCCTGCAGATATCTCAGAATCCCGGAAGAGAGGGTCCATTTCCTGGATATGCCTTTCTACGAGACAGGCGGAGTAAAGAAGAATCCGATTGGCCCTGCAGATATTAAGATTGTGAAGGATCTTCTTCAAAATGTAAAACCTCATCAGGTATATGCTGCCGGAGATTTAAGCGACCCTCACGGAACTCATAGAGTTTGCCTTCAGGCGATTCTTACTGCGCTTAATGAACTCAAAAACGAAGATTGGATAAAAGATTGCAGAGTTTGGCTCTATAGGGGTGCCTGGCAGGAGTGGGATGTCGCTGACGCCGATATGGCAGTTCCTTTGAGTCCTGAGGAGGTGATTATTAAGAGAGAGGCAATATTCAAACACCAGTCTCAAAAAGACAGACCTCTGTTCCCTGGTTCAGACAAAAGAGAGTTCTGGCAAAGAGCCGAGGAGAGGAATCACAATACCGCTGTTCTCTTTGATAAGCTGGGAATGGCAGAATATCAGGCTATTGAACTATTTGTAAGATACAATGTATAATTGAAACTTTACCTAACCTAAACTTAAAATGCTGAAATATGAATAAAAAAAGAAATTTTGCAATTCCGATAGCCTTTATCGGAATGATGTTCTTTGCAATCGGATTTGCGCTGGGCATTAACTCATTTCTGATTCCTGTATTAAACGGCACTCTTGGTGTCTCTTCAGGAGAGTCATATCTGATTCTTGCTGCAACCTTCTCTACATTTATAATTTTCGGATATCCGGCATCGCTGGTTATAGGGAAAATAGGATACAAGAGAACTATGGCGCTCTCTTTCCTCCTTTTTGCAATTGCATTTGCTCTTTTTATACCTTCGGCCCGCTACGAGAGCTTTGCACTCTTTCTGGTAGCTTCATTTATGAGTGGTATTGGTAATACATTTCTGCAGGCCTCTGTCAATCCTTATATTACAATTTTAGGTCCTATTGAAAGTGCGGCAAGAAGAATCTCAATTATGGGTATTTGCAATAAACTTGCATGGCCTGTTGCTCCTGTATTTCTCGCATTTGTGATTGGAAAAGAGACAACTGACACATTGATATCTGATCTCTACCTTCCTTTTTACATAATCATTGGTGTATTCTTGCTTCTTGGAGTGATTTCGTTAATGGCACCACTTCCTGAGGTTAAGGCTGCCGGCGAAGATCCCGATAGTGCTGAGGAGTCTCCATACGCAGCGTCAAAGACCTCCATCTGGCAATTCCCTCACCTTTTGCTTGGTGTACTTGCCCTTTTCCTCTATGTTGGTGTTGAAACAGTTGCCCTTGGAACCCTTGTAGATTATGCAACATGGCTTGAATTGCCAAATGCATCCTCTTATGCATGGATCTCCCCTATCGGAATGGTTCTGGGATATATCTGCGGCATTATATTTATTCCTAAATATTTGAGCCAGGCGAATGCGCTAATGATATGCGCAGTGCTTGGTATTGCAGGATCAATTCTGGTTGTGCTTACACCGGCCGATATGTCAATCTGGTTCATCGCCCTTATTGCAATAGGATGTTCTCTTATATGGCCGGCTATATGGCCTCTGGCTATGGCAGACCTTGGCAAGTTCACAAAAACAGGCTCATCATTACTAGTAATGGCAATAGCAGGGGGCGCGATAATTCCTACTGCTTACGGTTTTTTGAAAGATGTAGTTGGAGCTCAAAACTCTTACTGGATTGCACTTCCGATCTTCGTTTACATTCTGTACTATGGGGTTTCGGGATACAAAATCAGGACATCGGTTTCAAAATAGATAAATATGCTTTTAAAGCTTATGATAACAGGGCTCCTTTTGACTGCCGGGACACTTACCGGACAGACTCAAAAGGAGTCTTTTCTTACTAAAAAAGAGATGATTACAGTAAAGAAAATTTCATTTCCTTGCAAAAATCCGCCTGTAAGACTGGTAGAAAAGATGCTGGATAGCGCAAACATTCCGTTTCACACCATTGATGTTGTTAACTGGAGCCAGTTTCCTGAGCAACCCAGGGTAAAGTTCAGAATTGCATACTCACAGGAAGAAATTTATCTTCAATATGTAGTAAAAGAGAGCTATATAAGAGCTTTTTACACTCAGGACGAGGGATCTGCTCCATACAAAGATTCGGCTGTGGAATTTTTTATCATACCTTCTTCTACAGACACAATTTACTACAATCTTGAATTGAACTGTATAGGTGTGGGCACATTTGCCGGAGGTCATGACAGGCAAAACAGAACCAGATTTGGCAAAGAGGTTACATCTCAGATAAGGAGAGCTTCTACCCTTGGTAAAGAGGGCTTTGATGTTAAAGAGGGTGATTTTGAGTGGACTTTAACAGTTGCTCTGCCGGTTTCACTCTTTTCACTAAGCACAATAGAGCCTCTTAAAGGGAGAGTAGTCAAAGCAAATTTTTACAAGTGTGGTGATGAACTGCCGGTAAAGCATTATCTATCATGGAATCCAATTGGGACAGAGAGACCCAATTTTCATACTCCACAATATTTTGGAGAGATCTACTTCGAAGATTAATAATTAGAATCAGAATGGGTATCCTACACCAAACTGAAGTGCGTAAGTATCCCGTTTAAACCAGTTTTTGGGCCCTATCCAGCTTGTTTTTAACGGATCATACACAACCATCCCTAAATCAAGACGAAGTACGAGAAAATCTAAATTTAACCTTATGCCGGTTCCCCAGTTAATAGCAACGCTTTTATAAAAGTCCTTAATTCTGAAGAGTCCGCTCTCTTTCCCGGGTTCAACTCTTGTATTCCATATATTACCGGCATCCACAAACAGTGCTCCCTCAAAGTTCCAGAACATATTAAAACGGTATTCGGCATTTAACTCAATTTTTATGTCCCCGGTTTGGTTTGGAATTGAAAAGGTTGTGTCAATAGGTGCAGAACCGGGGCCGACAGATCTGGCCTGCCATCCTCTTAAACTGTTTGCACCCCCTGCATAAAAAAGCTTTTCAAACGGTAATACCTTTGAATTTCCGTAGGCGTGACCCGCTCCTATGTTGAATCTTCCGGCTAATGCATTGCTTTTATCAAATCTCCAGGTATAACCGACAGTGAGGTCGCTTCTGAAATATTGCGAATATGGTGTATTCCATACCGTTCTTGCACCACTAGTGTCCCGGTTTAAGGTAGAGTTAAATATACTTACCAGATTTCCGGCTACATCAGATGTCCAGCGTACATAGAAAAATGTCTTTTTTGGAATAACAGAGGCGTCAGTGGTATAGTAGATTGTTCCTCCTGACCCAAGGTCAAAGTGGTTTCTGTATGAACTTTTAAGAAATGGGTCCATGAGACTCTCATAAAACATTGGGTTCATATTGAAAAGCTTAACAATATTAAGCTGTATGGGGTTAAAAATGTAGAATAGCCTCTCCCCCTCTCTCCAGTTGTGACCATAGTTGAAAGAGATAACATTTCTGGTGAACTCCGGTCTGTTTTGATAATTATAACCTAAATTGATATCTGTTCTTGGAACACTTGTTTTGAATGTAGAGTCGGGTAACAATAAAAAGCTTGGAAGAGATATACCGGCAGAAATACCAAATTCTGAAGATTTTACGGGATCGTTCAGTTTGAACTGAAAATTACCCATAAAGCCAAGTGTAAACCACTCCCCCCCCCTGAAGATGTTTTTATGGTAGTAAGAGATTGCAGGAGAGACACCCAGAAGGTTATTTGAATTACTTGAGGCCTCAAGATTGAGCTTATATCCCTGACTCTTTGACGGTGTGAGACGGATTATGCAATCAACCTCCCTTCCTGTTGTCGTTTCTGATGCAGGAACTTCGTCAAACTGGAGGTTTACGCCTGAATAGTACCTTAGTGCAACAAAACGGTTGTAAGTTGAAGTAGCATCTTTCTCACTATAAAGATCTCCCGACTTTAATCTGTTCATTTTGGAAAGAACCAGAGGACGCATACTCTTATTTGCTCTGTAGAAAATATTTAAACTATCTACTTTATACAAGTTGAATGACGAGAGCGAGTCCTCCCTTGCCCTCATAGGGTCATAATCGGGGTACAGAGAAATGTTTCTTATTCTGAATACTTCATGATTTCTGGCATCTGATGGCGTTTCACTTCTTGTGTAGTTTTCAATCTTTACGTACAGATCGGCAAAGCCCCCTTTATTGAAGGTGTCAGCCTCAAAGAATAGGTAATTTTTAGTGAAATTGTAATAACCTCTCTCCCTTAAAAGCGTAGTGATCCTTACACTCTCCTCTTCTAGTGACAGTTCAGATAATCTCATGCCTTTTTTGATCAAAGTTGCAGACATATTGTTTTCAACTATTTTCTTGATTAAGGTATCTTTTATCTGATGAGAAATCTCTTTAATCTCAAAACTGTTGCCTGGATAAACAAAATATTTTACGCTGCTTCTTTTTCTCTTCGTGATTATTGTATCTGTAACCTCTGAGTCAAAATAGCCAAGTACCTTAAGCCGGTTTACCAAATTTTCACGGCTCTTTTCTACAAGAAAAGTATCAAGCACAACAGGTGCCTGACCAATCTTTTGTACAAATTTATCCCATCCACCATCTTTTCCATTGCTCCAGTTGTAAATTACTGTAAATGGGTTCCAACCGAAAAGGAAAGAACTGTTGGGTTGTTGCCTTAAATAAGGGGTAAGATCTGATGAGTTCACCACTTTAGAGTTAACTATCTCTATTTTATTCTCTTTCAACATACTGCGGCCTTCAGGAATGACTCTGACAGTGCTGCATGAGTATGATGCTGCGGAAATAATTATAAGAAAAAGAGGTAAAAGATATGTAGGTGAATTTCTGTTCATCAACTCTTTATTTTCAACAAAAATAGCAATTATAATCGATTCTCTTTTTCAAAAAAATAAAAAAAGATATCTTTGCACTCTGCAAATAATCCGATTGACTTACATTGCAGAAAACATCACAAACTAACTCACCTGAATTTTTAAAATGAAGAACAAGTACATAGATTTGGTTGAACAGTCATTTGACTTTCCACAGGATGAATTTAAGGTAGAAGACGGAGAACTTCTATTCCATGAAATTCCAATTATGGATATCATAGAACAATATGGGACACCATTAAAAATTACATACTTACCCAAAATATCTTCCCAGATTCAACGGGCAAAGAGAATGTTTAACGTGGCCATGGCTAAGGTTGATTATAAGGGAGCTTATCATTACTGCTACTGCACAAAGAGCTCTCATTTTTCATTTGTAATAGAGGAGGCGCTAAAAAACGATATTCACGTTGAAACATCATCGGCTTTCGATCTGAATCTTATTGAGGCGTTGCAGGAGGCAGGGACTGTAAGTAAAGAGCTTTATATTATTTGCAACGGTTTTAAAAAGGATGTATATATAGAAAATATTGCAAACCTGAGGAATAACGGATGGACTAATATAATTCCTGTTCTTGACAATATGCAGGAGTTTGAAGAACTTGATCTATGTGTTAAGGAGCCGTGTAAAATTGGTATTCGCATTGCTGCAGAGGAGGAGCCGAAATTTGAATTCTATACATCACGCCTTGGTATCAGATACAGCGACATACTTCCATTTTATGAAGAGAAGCTGAAAAAGAACAAAAAGTTCTCTCTCAAAATGCTTCACTTCTTTATTAATACCGGAATGCGTGACAATGCTTACTACTGGAATGAGCTTTCAAAATGCGTCTCTGTATATTGCGATCTAAAGGCACTATGCCCTGAACTTGATTCGCTTAATATTGGCGGGGGATTCCCTATAAAGAATTCTCTGGCTTTTGATTACGATTACGAATATATGGCCGAAGAGATAATTGCTCAAATTAAGAGCATTTGCGAACAGAGAGGAACGCCAGAACCTAACATATTTACCGAATTCGGGAGCTTTACCGTTGGTGAAAGCGGTGCTGTTATATATCAGGTTCTGGACCAGAAGCAGCAGAACGATAGGGAGAGGTGGTATATGGTTGATAGCTCTTTCATGACTACATTGCCTGATACCTGGGGAATCAAGCAGAGATTCATTCTTCTTCCTATCAATAAGTGGGACAAGGAGTATCAAAGGGTATTTTTGGGTGGCTTAACATGTGATAGTCAGGATTACTATAATGCAGAGGCTCATGCTAATGCAATCTTTCTTCCGGTAGTAAATGGTGAGGAGCCTCTCTATATTGGATTTTTTCATACAGGTGCTTACCAGGAGTCCATAGCCGGATTCGGAGGCATTCAACACTGTTTGCAGCCTGCTCCAAAACATATTACCATTGATGTTGACGAAAACGGCGAGTATTATACAAAACTCTTTAGTAAAGAGCAGACTTACAAGTCTATGCTTAAAATTTTAGGATATTGATGACTCCCTCAAAATCAGAGATTAAACTAATTCGTTCCCTTGCAAAGAGAAGATTTCGCGAGGAGAACGGATTGTTTGTAGTTGAGGGGGAGAAGCTTGTTCAGGAGGCTATTGAGTCAGGTTGGGATATTCTTGAAATATTTCGGATGGAGGAGATTGGAGAGGAGTTAATGTCAAGGATTACACTTCTTTCCAGCCCCTCCCCTGCCCTTGCGGTTATTAGAATCCCTGAGACAATTTCTTCTTTATCTCCTGATAATAATAACCTTTCTCTAGCCCTTGATTCAATAAAAGACCCTGGAAATCTGGGTACCATCATAAGACTTTCAGAATGGTTTGGAATTGATACAATTTACTGTTCAGAGAATTGTGTTGATATATATAATCCTAAGGCAGTTCAGTCAACAATGGGGGCAATTTTCCGCTCCAAGGTTGTTTATACCGATTTATCCCGCTTAATAAAGGAGATTGAAGGCAAGATGCCGGTTTATGGTACATTCATGAACGGCAATAATATATACGATCAGAGTTTGCCAAAGGGGGCACTTGTGGTTATGGGAAGTGAATCTGAAGGTATTTCCCCTGCTGTTGAGGCCTTAATTAATAAAAGGTTAGCAATCCCATCCTTCTCATTATCAGAAAAGAGCAGTGAGTCTCTTAATGTTGCAATTGCAACCGCTGTAATTTGTTCTGAATTTAAACGATCCTCTGTCTGACAATTTCAAAGAGTACAACCGATGCGGCTACCGACACATTAAGTGATCCGGTTACACCGGTTATAGGTATTTTAACCAATTCGTTTGCCAGAGATAATGATGATTTGGATATCCCTTTATCTTCGGAACCTAAAATAATGGCAGTTGCTTTGCTAAAATCGGCGTCATAAATATTTTTTTCTGCCTTTTCTGTTGCTGCAATTATTTGAAAACCACTTTGTGAGAGATAAAAAATTGCCTCTCTGAGGTTTGTTACTTTTGCTACAGGAATTCTCATTAGAGCCCCTGCCGATGTTTTAATTGATTCTGCATTTATGGCTGCGCTTCCTTTTGCCGGCATAATAATACCATCTGCTGAGGCACATTCTGCCGAACGGGCTATTCCTCCAAAATTTCGCACATCGCTTACGCCGTCAAGAAGGATTATTACCGGGTTCTTTTTGTTCTCAATTGCTTTTGCAACCATCTCTTCAAGAGATACATAATCTACCTGAGAGAGAAATGCAATTACGCCTTGGTGGTTTGCTCTTGTCACATAGTTTAGTCTCTCTATGGGCGCAAATTGAAATGATATGTTTTTTTCCTGTAATAGCTCCATCAAGTTTCTAAAGTGTGGGCTATCCATACCCTGTTTAAACAAAACCTTCTCAATCTTTTTTCCGCCGATAACCGCATCTGTAACAGGGTGTATTCCGCAAATATAATTACTCTCCATTTCTAATTGTTTTTATTGGTTATTGTGAAGCTTTTCCCACTCCTCCATCTCGCTGTTAAGCTCTTTTTTAATTTTTTCGTAACCCTCAACAAGTGAGAGTATTTTAACGGCATCAGTTACACCGGCAAGCTCCTTCTCTGCAGACGCAATCTTTGATTCAAGCTCTTCGATGCGCTTCTCACACTTTTCAATTTTTGCCTCTCTTCTTTTTTGCTCTCTCTCCTGCTCTCTTTTTAAGTTTTGATCGACGGGCACAACACTCTCCTGCTTCTTTGCTTCCGGAGCTGCTTTTAAGGCAGACTTTTCCAATTCCAACTCATCCAGGCTCTCAATGTTTTTCCGCGAAAGAAACTCCTCAAATGTACCTAAATGTTCTCTTACTGCACCATCTTTGAACTCATAAATTTTATTTACCAGTCCGTCAAGAAAATCCCTGTCGTGAGATACAATCACAAGAGTGCCATCATATTTAAGCAGTGCCTGTTTAAGTATATCTTTCGATCTAATGTCCATGTGGTTTGTAGGCTCATCAAGTGCAAGCAGGTTGTATGGTTTGAGCATCAGTTTTGCCATTGCCAGGCGCGATTTCTCACCTCCACTTAACACTGCTACCTTTTTATCAATGTCTTCGCCTCTGAAAAGAAACGAGCCCAGAATGTCCCTCAATTTTGTCCGGACATCTCCTGTTGCAGCATTGTCAAGGGTTTCAAATACGGTGTCCTCTTTGTTTAACAAATCTTCCTGATTTTGTGCGTAGTATCCTAATGAGACATTGTGTCCGAGTTCTATTCTGCCTGATACAGGTGTGAGTTCTCCTGTAATAAGCCTCATAAAGGTTGTTTTACCCTCTCCGTTTTTACCAAGTAGCGCAATCTTTTCTCCTCTCTCTATCGTTATGTTGGCCTTATCAAAGATGCACTTCTCTCCGAATGACATCTTTACATCAATTGATTTTAATGCAACGTTGCCTGATCGTGGTGCAGGAGGAAACTTAAGATAAAGTTTTGCTTTGTCTTCCTCCTCAACCTCAATTCTGTCCAGTTTATCCAGTTGCTTAATCCTTGATTGTACCTGATTCGATTTTGTTGCCTTATATCTGAACCTCTCTATGAAATCTTCTGTCTTTTCAATCAATTTTTGCTGATTATCGTATGCAGCTTTCTGTTGTTCAAGACGTTCCCTTCTAAGTTGTGTGTATTTGGTGTACGGAACTTTATAATCATTAATCTTGCCCAGCATTATCTCTACGGTTCTGTTGGTTACGCTGTCAAGAAAACGTCTGTCGTGAGAGATCAATACAAGAGCTCCGCGAAAACCCTGGAGATATGATTCAAGCCACCTTATTGATTCAATATCTAGGTGGTTGGTGGGTTCGTCAAGCAGTAGAATATCGGGCTTTCTTAGCAGTATTTTCGCAAGTTCTATCCTCATATTCCACCCCAGGCTGAGTGTTGCCCTCTCTCTGTCTAGATCGCTTCGGCTGAATCCCAAACCTTTGAGTATCCTTTCTGACAGAGCCTGAGGATTTATTGTTCCGTATAGGTTTAGTTTGTCGTTTAACTCGTTAAATTTGACTATAAGATCATGGTAGGAGTCGCTCTCAAAGTCAGTTCTTTCACAAATATCCTTGTTAATTTTGGCAATTCTCTCTTCAATTGTCTTTATATGTGAAAATGCTTTAAGAGTCTCTTCAATTACTGTACTCTTTTTTGAGTACTCCATCTCCTGAGGTAAATAGCCGATTGTAATTTCGGATGGCTGCTGCACAGCTCCGCCTGATGGTGCAATTATTCCTGCAACTATCTTGAGGATTGTTGTCTTACCGGCACCGTTCTTGCCGACAAGTCCGATTTTGTCGTTCTCGTTTATGTGGAAATTGACATTATCAAAGAGGGTAAACCCTCCGAATGAAACTGTCAGATTATTGATCGATATCACGGCAAATAAGTATACTAAATTCGTAAAGTAAATAGAGCGGTGTCCCTACAATAAATAGGGTAAATGCGTCTCCGCTCGGAGTTATAACTGCCGCAACTATTATCAATATTGTGAATGCATGCTTTCTGTATTTTCTGAGCATGCTTTTAGAAATAATACCAAGTCTTGAGAGTATGGCTGCAAGGGCTGGCATCTCAAACACCACTCCCATTATAAGAATCAGCCATGTAAACATAGATATGTATGATTTTAACGATATCTGGTTCTGAACCCAGTCACTAACCTGATAGGTACCTAAAAACCGTACTGTTAAAGGAAAAACGAATAGATATCCCACCAGAATCCCTATAAAAAAGAGTATAGAAGCAAATGCAAAGGCTTTCCTTATAGCAGCCTTCTCCTTTTCATACAGACCCGGACTGACAAATGTCCAAAGCTGGTATATGATAAAGGGGACAGTTAAAATAAATGCAAGAGTCAAAGAGACGCTTACATGGGTGAAGAATTGTGCTGAAAGTTCAATGTTGATAAGGTTTACAGAGAATGGCTCGGGAGCCATTGCTGCAATTCCTGTAAAGGTCGCGAGCTGTCCAAACCATTTGTAAAGGATAAAGTCCGAATTTGTAGGTGCAAAAATTACCGTGTCAAATACAAAGCTTTTATTAAAGAAGATTACGATTGCTGCAATAAGTAAAGCAATCGCCGAACGGAAGAGCACTCCCCTCAGTTCATCAAGGTGGTCCCAAAATGTCATCTCTTTGCTCACGGTGGGGTCAGTTTACTTTTTCTCCTCTCCGGAGCCTTTATCTTCTTTAATCTCGTCTTCGATGCCCTTCATTCCATCTTTGAAACTCTTTACACCTTTACCGATTCCCTTCATAAGTTCGGGAATTTTTTTACCGCCGAAAAGTAGCAATACTATCAGTGCGATAATTATAATTTCGGTTGCACCAAGCGTTCCGAATAGTAGAAATTGGTTCATATCTGTAAATTTTAGTCGTTTTCTTTAAAGTACGGGGCAAAGATATCAATAATAAAGGAAGGAGCCCTTGTTGGCCTCCTGTTATTTGCATGAATGAAGCCCAGAGTTACAGAACCTGCACAAACAGTGTTGCCCTCCTGGTTGTAAATTACAGTATCAATAACCATTCTAGCTTTTGGTATTTCGTTTACTGTGCTAACAACTCTAAGCGTATCTCCAAGTCTTGCCGGCAATTTGTAATCACAGGAAACATTTACAACCGGCATCATTATGCCTAACTTTTCAATTTTATGAATTGGGAGACCCAGATTTGCCAATGCTTCGCTCCTGCCACACTCAAAATAGCGGATGTAGTTCGAATGGTGTACTATGCCCATCAGATCTGTTTCGTAATACCTTACTGCTAATATGGTTTCTGATATATACATTACTTACTGTACTCCTCTTTAAGTTTTAACAATTTGGCTATCTTTTCCTCGGCATCAGACCTCTTCTTAAGTTCTGTGTTTTTTACGTTTTCTGCTGCGTTTGCCATAAATTTTTCGTTGTTCAACTTAGCATTTACAGATTTAAGAAATCCTTCAAGATGCTTGAGCTCTGTATCAATTTTATTGAGCTCTTCGGCAGCGTTCACCATGCCTTCTAGTGGAATAAAAAATTCAGATGTACCAACCATAAATGAGTTTCCTGTTTGCCCTGAATCTTTGGCTGACATATCTTCAATTTGTAATATGTTGGCCATTTTTCTTATTACGCAGTAAAGGTTTTTGTCTAAGTTGCCTTTTACAAAAAGGTTAAGTTCTGTTTTTGGTGATATAGCCTTGGCCTGTCTTATATTCCTTATGTTGACAATTGCTGATTTTACCAGTTCAAACGAAGCAGCATAATCTTTTGACCATTTTTCCGGAGTGGGCATTTCGGAAATCATTATGCTTTCATAATTTTTGTTCTTTGCAAGGTGTTGCCAAAGTTCTTCAGTGATAAAAGGCATAAAGGGGTGCAAAACCCTAAGAAGTTTCTCAAAGAGCTCAAGAGTGGCTTCATGTGTTTTACTGTCTATTCCTTTGCCAAATTCGGGTTTTATTATCTCGAGATACCAGGCACAAAAATCATCCCAAAAAAGCTTGTATGCGTGCATAAGAGCGTCTGAGAGCCGGAACTTTTCAAAGTGGTCATTTATTGTCTCAAGAGACTCACTAAGAGTTCCATCGAACCATTTAACCGCTGCTGCAGCTTGGGCACTTTGTTCAATATCTTTATCAATAGTCCACCCGTTTACAAGACGGTATGCGTTCCAAATTTTGTTTGAGAAGTTTCTGCCTTGCTCTACCTGGCTCTCGTCAAAGAGAATGTCGTTTCCGGCACTGCTGCAAAGAAGCATGCCCACTCTTACACCATCAGCTCCATATCTCTCCATTAACTTAATCGGATCCGGTGAGTTTCCAAGCGATTTTGACATTTTTCTCCCCTGCTTATCTCTTACGATACCAGTCAGATATACATTTTTGAAAGGAATATCGCTGCAGAATTCATTACCTGCCATAATCATACGTGCAACCCAGAAAAACAGAATTTCGGGTGCTGTAACCAGATCATTTGTCGGGTAATAATATGCCAGTTCGCTGTTTGGTTTTTTATCCGGGAATCCCGGCTTTGTTGGGTCAAAGACTGAAATTGGCCATAACCATGACGAGAACCATGTGTCAACAACATCTTCGTCCTGTTTCAAGTCTTTCTCGGTCAAATCCGGATAGCTGAGTCTGGCTTTTGCAAGTGCGTCATCCTTGTCGACTGCCACAACAATCTTTCCATCAGGCATATACCACGCAGGGATCTGCTGACCCCACCACAACTGTCTTGAAATGCACCAATCTTTAACATTCTCCATCCAGTGGCGGTATGTGTTTTTGAATTTGTCGGGTATTAGCTTGATTGTATCATTCATAACATACTCCAGTGCTGGTTTTGCTGCCTCTGTCATCTTAAGGAACCATTGAAGAGACAATCTTGGTTCAATGACAGCGTTTGTTCTTTCGGAGTAGCCAACCTGTGAGTTGTATTGCTCCTCTTTTACCAGTTGGTTATTCTCCTGGAGCATCTTCACAATCTTCTTTCTTGCAATAAACCTCTCCTCCCCTATCAGAATCTGAGCTTTTTCATTTAGCCTTGCATAGTTGTCAAGTATATCTATTACAGGCAGATTGTGCCTGATTCCGATTTCATAATCGTTTATATCGTGCGCAGGAGTAATCTTGAGACATCCGGTTCCAAAATCCATCAGCACATATTCATCTTCAATTACCGGAATCTCTTTGTTAATTAGCGGTATTAATACTTTTTTACCCTTGAGTTTTGTATATCTTGGGTCATTTGGGTGGACACATACAGCTGTATCTGCCATTATTGTTTCGGGCCTTGTTGTGGCAATCTCTACATACTCTTCAGAAGGCTTTCCGTCAATTGAGATAAAATATTTAAGATAGTATAGCTTCGATGGCGTCTCTTTGTAGATTACCTCTTCGTCACTGACTGCAGTTTGGCCCTCAGGGTCCCAGTTAACCATTCTGATGCCTCTGTATATTAGTCCTTTATTGTAAAAATGAACAAAGGTGTTGATTACAGATTTATTATATTCCGGGTCCATTGTAAAAGTTGTGCGGTTCCAGTCGCATGATGCCCCCAGTTTTTTCAACTGCTCCAGAATTATACCTCCGTGCTTCTCTCTCCACTCCCACGCGTGCTCTAAAAACTCTTCACGTGTAATGTTAGCCTTTTCAAGTCCCATCTCCTTAAGTTTAGCCACAACTTTGGCCTCTGTTGCAATAGAAGCATGGTCTGTTCCAGGTACCCAGCAAGCATTTTTACCCATCATTCTTGCCCTTCTGACCAACACATCCTGAATGGTGTTGTTTAGCATATGTCCCATATGCAGTACTCCAGTTACATTTGGAGGGGGGATTACAACAGTATACGGCTCTTTTTCATTCGGTTCAGAGTGAAAATAGCCCTTTTCCAGCCAGAATTTGTACCATTTGTCTTCGGTAAGCGACGGGTCGTATTTTGTGGAAATTTCCATAAAGAGTTAATAAGTGATGTTTAAACAAACAACAAAGTTAATCAATTTTAAAAAAAGTGAACAAAATTAGCAATTAAGAAAAAATCTTATCTTTGCGTTGATCTAAAAAAATATGAAGGACATGAGTGCTGAAAATGAACTGAATATAGAATTGAGCAACGATGTGGCACAGGGATCTTACTCAAATCTTGCGATAATCACACATTCAAGCAGTGAATTTATTCTTGATTTTATAAGAATGATGCCCGGAGTACCTAAAGCTCAGGTACACAGCAGGATAATTATGACTGCGGAACATGCCAAGAGACTGCTTCTGGCTATAAAGGATAATATTGACAAATTCGAAAGTCAATATGGTGAAATTGAACTTCACAACGAACCTATTAATAAAGTACCAATAAACTTCGGTAATAATTCAGCCGAGGCATAAACTTCCATTAATCAAATATGACAAAAAAACTTAAAATTGTTGTTCTGGCCAAACAGGTGCCGGACACCCGTAATGTTGGGAAAAATGCAATGAAAGAGGATGGTACGGTAAACCGTGCTGCCCTTCCGGCAATCTTCAATCCTGAAGATATGAATGCATTGGAACAGGCATTAAGACTTAAGGACCGTTTCCCGGGAAGCGAGGTTTTGCTCCTGACAATGGGCCCATCAAGGGCTGCCGAAATAATCCGTGAAGGATATTACAGGGGAGCAGACGGAGGAGTACTTCTAACCGACCGTAAATTTGCAGGTGCCGACACACTTGCTACCTCCTATGCACTTTCAATGGCTATCAGAAAAATCGGACCGGATATAATTATCGCCGGCAGACAGGCTATTGATGGTGATACAGCACAGGTGGGTCCTCAGGTTGCCGAGAAATTGAATTATCCTCAGGTGACTTATGCAGAAGACATTACCGGTTTAGATGGAGATAAGCTTGTAGTTAAAAGAAGGCTTGAGAGAGGTGTCGAAACAGTAAAAACTCCGCTTCCTGCAGTAATAACCGTTCACGCCACTGCACCTGAATGCCGTCCAAGACACGCAAAACATCTGATGAAATACAAACACGCCCGCACATTTACCGAGGAGCAGGACAACGAGCATAACTCTTACCTTCCTATTGAGGCAAAAGCAAATCTGAGAATCCCTGAATGGGGTGTTGCCGATGTTGGGGGAGATGAGATTCACTATGGTCTTTCAGGATCACCTACAAAGGTGAAAAAGATTGAAAACATTGTGCATCAGGCAAAAGAATCAAAAATTCTTACATCTTCTTTCGAAGACATCGATTCACTAATTAAAGAACTATTCTCATCACACACCATTGGATAACAGAAAATCAATAAGTATGAACAATATTTTTATTTATATAGAGACTGAGGAGGGAAAAATTGCTGATGTAAGCCTTGAGCTTCTGACTAAAGCACGCTCTCTTGCAAAAGAGCTCTCTTGCGAGGTTGAGGCACTTATCATTGGAGACAATGTGGCTCAACACAAAGATGAACTCTTCAAGTATGGTGCTCAGACAATTCACGTGGCTGAGGACAAAAGACTTAAGCATTACCTGACACTACCCTTCTCTTCAATTGTAATTACGGTCCTAAAAAAGGAGAACCCGCAGATTGCACTTTTTGGAGCCACAAGCGTTGGAAGAGATCTTGCACCCAGAGTGTCAAGTGCTTTGGTAAGCGGACTCACAGCGGACTGTACTTCTTTGGAGATTGGTGATCATAAGGAGGTTAAAAGCGGCAAAGAGTATAAAAATCTTCTTTACCAGATAAGACCTGCTTTTGGTGGAAATATTATTGCAACAATCATAAACCCTGATTGCAGACCGCAAATGGCAACTGTTAGAGAGGGAGTTATGAAGAAAGAGGCTCTTGAAGTGGCTGTAAAGGGTAAAGTTAAGGTAATTGACTCTGCTGCTATTCTTAAAGATGAAGATTTTGTTGTTGAGATTATTGAAAGACACATTGAGGAGCGTAAAATTGATATAAAAGGCTCTCCGGTAATTATTGCCGGTGGCTTTGGAGTGGGTTCAAAAGAGAACTTTAAACTTCTTTACGATCTTGCAGCAGTGCTTGGTGCCGAGGTTGGAGCCTCAAGAGCCGCTGTTGATGCGGGGTTCGCAGAATCTGCAAGGCAAATCGGACAGACCGGGGTCACAGTAAGACCAAAGCTCTATATTGCGGTGGGTATTTCAGGTCAGATCCAGCACACAGCCGGAATGGACCAGTCTGCAATGATAATTTCAATAAACAACGATCCTGCGGCTCCAATTCATCAGATTGCCGACTACGCGATTGTAGGCGACCTGAATGAAATTATCCCGAGGATGATTAAATCTTACAAACTAAACAGCAAATAGTATGGCCAATTTTTATAAAGATAATAACGATTTAAAATTTCAGTTCAGTCACCCTCTGATGTCTAAAATCGTGAGGCTCAAAGAACAGGATTTTAAAGATTCAGGAAATATTGACTATGCACCTTCATCTTTCGAAGATACAGTTGACTCGTACGATAAGGTTATGGAGATTCTTGGAGAGATTTGCGGTGATGTTATCTTTCCAAATTCCGAAGAGGTTGACCACTCCGGCCCTCATCATGAAAATGGAAGGGTGACCTATGCAAAAGGTACTCAGCAAAACCAGGACACTCTTACTCAAGCCGGTCTATACGGAATGTCTCTTCCAAGAGAGTTTGGAGGACTTAATTTTTCAATGGTTCCGTATGTTATGGCTGCCGAAATAGTTGCAAGAGCTGATGCCGGTTTCGCAAACATTTGGGGTCTTCAGGATTGTGCCGAAACTATTCATGAATTTGCCACTGAAGAGATTAAAGAGGAGTTTCTACCTAGAATTCATCAGGGGGAAACTTGCTCTATGGACCTTACAGAGCCGGATGCCGGAAGTGATCTTCAGGCAGTTATGCTCAAGGCTACACTTAACGAGAAGGATGGTATGTGGTACCTGAATGGTGTTAAGAGGTTCATTACAAACGGTGATGCCCAGATTAAACTGGTACTAGCCCGCTCAGAAGAAAACACTACTGACGGCAGAGGCCTTTCATACTTTGTACATGATCAGAAGTGGGGAGGTGTAACCGTAAGAAGAATAGAGAACAAACTAGGTATAAAGGGATCCCCTACCTGTGAACTAGTATTTGCCAACGCTCCTGCCAAACTGGTTGGTGAGCGCAGAATGGGCCTTATAAAGTATGTGATGTCGCTGATGAATGGTGCAAGACTTGGAGTTGGTGCCCAGTCGGTTGGTATCTCAGAAGCAGCATACCGCGAAGCATTAAAGTATGCTCATGAAAGAGCTCAGTTTGGTAAGCCTATCATTCAATTCCCGGCTGTTTATGAGATGTTGGCAGTGATTAAAGCCAAATTACAGGCTTCAAGGGCTCTTCTTTATGAAACAACCCGGTTTGTTGATATATATAAATCTTATGGCTTTATTGCAGAGACAAGAAAGCTCACTCCCGAAGAGAGAACTGAATCAAAACAGTTCCAAAAGTTAGCAGATATGTTTACCCCTATGCTCAAACTCATGGCATCGGAGTATTCAAACCAAAATGCATACGACTCTCTTCAAATTCACGGTGGTTCGGGCTTTATGAAGGACTACCCTATTGAACGTATTTACAGGGATGCCAGAATAACAACCATATACGAAGGCACATCACAACTTCAGGTTGTGGCTGCTCAGAGATACGTAACCAACGGAGGTTACCTGGCCCAGCTTCGCGAATATGAGAACAAACCGGTGAAGGCTGAGTACGAACAACTCAAAAAGATTATTGTCGAAATGACAAATCAGTATGAGAAGGCCGTAGAAATGTTAGTTGGCAAAGACAACGAGTACATCGATTTCCACGCCCGAAGAGTTGTAGAGATGGCAGCACACATAGCCATGTCATACCTTTTGTTGAATGATGCTCAGATAGACGACAGCTTTGACAACTCTGCGCAGATTTACATCACAAAATCTCAATCATGGAATGACGAAAGATTCAGCTACCTGAAAAATTTCTCACCATGCCAGCTAAGTGCATTCCAGGCAGTTAAGGAAGAACATGTAAAGGAGGCATAAGCCTGTTTACATATACATATTCAATAAAGTGGCGCAGAGAAAAAGAAATAATCTCTGCGCCACATTTTTTAAATATTTCAGGACACTTAGCATTTAACTATTATTCAGCGTATTACAAAATTGATTATAAGTATTATTGCAGATGGGTTTTGTAAATATCATATAATTAATCAAATGCGCAGCTACTTAAAATTTTAAAGTGGCGCTGGGATTTTACATGCAGGAGTGAGTGTATTTGCAGTTACCGGCCTCTCCGGTGCGTTCAATCTCAATTGTTATGTGCTCTATTCCAAGCGAAGATGCAATCTCCCTCATTTTCTCCTTAAGATTGCAAATTGTTAATGAATCGGTTTCATCGGCAACAACAGCGTGAAGTGTTAAAATGTGGTTTTCACCATCAAGAGTCCAAAGATGCAGATCGTGAACTGATATTATTTCATTTATTGTGAGTAAACTGTCTTCAAGCTCTTGAATGTTTACATTTTGAGGAACCTCCTGCAACATTATTTTTACGGTGTTTCTGAGGTTGCGATAAACATTCCATAGAACCCAGGCGGTTATAATGAGAGACATCAGAGGATCGAGGAATGGCAGATCAAAGAAATACATTAGAATCGCTCCAATAAATACAGCAATCCAACCCAACACATCCTCCATCATATGCAATAAAACAGCCCTTTCATTGTGGCTCGTACCGTGCTTTAAGCGCAGCACTGCAGCTCCATTAACAATAATCCCTATCACAGCCAGTATGATCATCCCAGGTGCATGAGCCTGTTGTGGTTCAATAATCCTCTTTACACTCTCCTGAATAATGAATACCGATCCGATTGCAAGAACCAGCGAAATGAAAATTGACCCGAGTAGTGAAAACCTTTTATATCCGTAAGAGTAAAAACGATCTCCCCTCTTTTGCGAATATTTTTGAAGATACCATGCTACTCCAAGTGATAACGAATCACCAAAATCGTGCACAGCATCAGAGAGAATTGCAACCGAATTTGTAAAAAGCCCACCAACAAGCTCTATCAGCGCAAATGAAAGGTTTAAAACAAATGCGTAGGCAATGTTTTTAGAGCTATTGCTTTTTAAGTTATTGCTTTTTGCACTGTGATTATGTGAATGGTCATTCATTATTTCTTTAGCAGTTATATTTAATAACCGTTTAGGTTGGTATTTGTTTATTTGCCTATATTATAGTTGTTTTTTAACCGCATTTAAGTGGAATCTTGGTTTTGATATTTTAGAGATACCTTAAAAAACGGTTGAAATTACAAACAATGAAATTATAAACAAAAATCTTCATCGCGATAATTTTTTAACTTTGTTTGATATAATTAAGAAAATGGAAAAATCGCTTAACATAATTACACTCTCCTCTCCCCTTCATGGCGATGCACAGGAGATTACCCTGAACAGAGAGATACTGCCCGTCCTGAGGTCTCACTTTGTCACGAAAGAGCTATCTTATGATCAAATATCTGCCGATTCACTGCCGGATGGGTTTACGGTTCTTTTTATTGCTACCGGTGGTACAGAGGAACTCTTTCTTAAAATCCATAAATTGATTCCTCAACCTGTTGTTATCCTGAGCGATTCTTATCACAATTCTCTTGCGGCATCCCTGGAGATTTGTTCATGGATGCATAACAACAACATTATGCATAAACATATAGTATTTCCAATTGAGCCCTCAAGGAAAGTAATAGAGGAGATACTAGAAGACCTTGATTATACTGCAGTTATTCAAAGTGGTTTTTCGCAATTAAAAAGGGAGAGAATCGGGCTGATTGGAGGAGAGTCTCCATGGCTAATATCTTCAAAAATTGACAAAGGGTACATTGGAGAAAAATATGGAGTTACATTCGTTGAAATTGATCCACAGGCGATAATTAAAGATTTTGAAAAAGAGAGTCTTAAGAATGCATCTGTTACAGACTTTGCCCGCAAAGTTGCCACCCGTCTGGATATGCACACCAAGGAAGAGACATTGGAAGATGCCGTAAGGTTCTATAATGTACTTTTAAAATATTGTGAGGAGTTCAACCTAACCTCTCTTACCATTAAATGTTTCGACATTCTTGTTCCCTGCAACACAACAGCATGTTTGGCCCTTGCTTTACTAAACGACAAAGGCATTACAGCCGGTTGCGAAGGCGATATACCTTCGATGTGGAGCATGATAATTTCAAGGGTATTTTGTGGTAAAATCTCTTTTATGGCAAATCCCTCTTCGATAGAAAGGGTTGACAACAGTATCGATTTTGCTCACTGTACAGCCCCACTCTCTTTATCTGAAGAGTTTACCCTTACAAGCCACTATGAATCAAAATTGGGAATTGGAGTTAAGGCCAAAATGTCGTTGGGTAAATATACCCTTTTCAAATGCGCAGGTGAAAAGCTAAATAAGTTTTATATATTTGAAGGCGAGGTGGTTCAAAACACCTCTGTAATTGAAAGATGCAGGACTCAAATTAAGTTTACCTTTAAATCAGAAGATGACATGGATGACTACCTTAATTCATATCTGGGCAACCACACAATTCTGATTCCGGGAAAAAACAAGAAGGTACTGAAAAGGGTTATGAAATATATGTCAGAAATTCAGTAAACATGAAATTATTTCTAATCTAATAAATTTTGTATAACATTTTTTAAGAATATGAAGAATACATATGCTAACTGGAAATTTATAAATGGGACATTGCTTGTAGCACTTGCTCTTTTTCTAGTCAACACTGCTTTTTCGCAGACAATCATCAACAAAGATCCCAGAATTGAGGCAGCTGTAAATGAGATCTCCACAGATAATATGAGGGAGAATGTCTCAGGCCTCCTAAAATTTCACACCCGCCACAATTTAAGTTCTCAAAACAGGGTTGATTTTGGAATTGGTGCTGCAGCAACATATATTGAGAGAAAGCTCAAAGAGTATGCAAAATCCGACAGCCGTTTTACAGTTGAGAGAGTAAACTACAAAGCCGGAGGAGCCGGGACACGTCTGGGCAGAGAGATTACACTTACAAATGTTGTTGCAACCATTAAGGGGAATCAATCGGATGACAGGGTAATTGCTCTGCTTGCTCATTATGACAGCCGTTCGGAGGATAACGCCGACTCTACCACTTTTGCTCCCGGTGCAAACGACAACCTAAGCGGAGTTTCAGCATTACTGGAAATCGCAAGAATTATTGCCGGGAAAGAGATTGGCGCTACAATAAAACTTATGTTCCTCTCCGGCGAAGAGCATGGTCTTTTGGGTGCTGCCCATATGGCACAGATTGCTCAGGATGAGAAGTGGAATCTGATAGCCGTTTTGAATAACGATATGATAAGCAACAGCCATTCAAGCGATACTGACATTAGAAACAACTCAATAGTAAGGGTCTTTTCTGAGAATATTCCGTTCACAGAAAACGAGGCCCAGGCAAGAGAGAGGGTTTTTAACTCAGCGGAAAATGACTCTCCGTCAAGACAACTTGCCAGATATATTAAAGAGAGCGGAGAGAGATATACAGAAAATCTTACAATCAAACTGATTTATCGTAACGACCGTTATGGCAGAGGTGGTGACCATACTCCTTTTAACAGAAAGGGGTTTACAGCTGTAAGAATATGTGAATTCTACGAAAACTATGACAGAACCCATCAAAAGACTGAAATCAGAGATGGAAAGCAATACGGAGATGTAATTGAGGGTGTTGATTTTGAATATCTGCGCAAAAATACCTCTGTAAATCTCTCTTCACTTATGAACCTGGCCTTTGCTCCCTATGAACCGAGTAATGTCTCAACAAATGTCTCATCACTATCAAATTATACCGAGATTTCATGGAAAGTGCCTGCTAAGGGAGCTAAGCCAAATGGCTACTATCTGCTTATCAGAGAAACAGACTCTCCCGTATGGCAAAGAAAGATTTTTGTTAAAGGAACTGAAATAAAGATTCCTTTGAGCAAAGACAACTATTTCTTTGGTGTTCAGTCAGTAAGCGACAATGGAAACGAAAGTCTTCCAGTGTTTTCGAAAGGTTTAAGGTAGAGGTAAAAAGTAAAACGTTAAATGCATAAACAGAAGCATTATAAAATATCTTTGGTGGGGTGTGGAAATGTGGCCTATAGACTCTCTTTTGCTCTTAAAAGTGCCGGGCACTCAATCCCTTGTGTATATGGCAGAGACTTAAATGAGGCAAACAAGCTCGCCTACATTTTAAACAAACCTGAAATTCTGGAGTACACACATTCGATTCCCCACAAAACTAAAAGTGAGATAATTATAACCACTGGTACTGCTGATTTTAAAGCTCTCCTGGGAAGCGATATTATTATTCTTGCTGTGTCAGACAACTCCATTCAGGAGGTCTCAGACATGCTGTTTGAGGCACTTAAAGGCGAAAAAGAGTTGCCGGTTGTTCTTCATTCAAGCGGAGCTACTGATATAAGCCTCCTGAGCAAATGGCCACAATATGGAGTCTTCTACCCCCTGATGACCCTATCAAAGACAAAACCAGTTGACTTTAAACTAATTCCATTTTTTCTGGAGGCAAATGATAGTAGAGTGATGGCAGAGTTAACATCTCTCTGCTACTCTCTAAAGTCAGAATATAAGATATGCTCTTCTGAAGAGCGGCTAAAAGTACACACGGCTGCTGTTTTTGTAAGTAATTTTGTGAACTATCTTACCGGACTGGCCTATGATATATCCGGACAAAATCAGATGTATTTAATGCCCCTTGCAATTGAAACTGTGAGAAAGGCATTTCTTTATGAGCACCCTTCACTTGTCCAGACAGGCCCTGCAGTCAGAGACGATCATCAGACAATGGATAAGCACATTGAGATACTAAGGAACTTGGATGACCACAAGCTGGTTTACGAGACAATTTCTACACTTATACTTAAACAAAGAAGAGAGCGGGTTAGTAATAATAAATAATGAAAATTAAGTTATATGTCCAATTATAAAGTTAAATTATCTAAGATTAAAGCATTTGCCTTTGATGTAGACGGAGTATTTACAGACGGTACCGTTATTGCAACTGAATCCGGGGACCTTTTGCGATCGCATAATGCAAAAGATGGTTATGCAGTAAGGATGGCCACTCTAAACAATTACCCGGTTGCAATAATTACAGGAGGAGCGTCTGAAAGCATTATCAAAAGGTTTGCCCCTATCGGAGTAGAAGACATATATTTAAGATCCCACAATAAAATGCCGGATTTTCTGAAGTTTTGTTCAAAATACAACCTAAAACCGGACGAAGTTTTGTTTATGGGCGATGATATTCCTGATATTGGAATTCTTAAGAGTTGCGGGCTTGCAACATGCCCGGCAGATGCAGTCAATGAGGTTAAAGAGGTAAGCGAATATGTATCACTTTTTAATGGAGGCAAAGGCTGTGTAAGGGATGTTATTGAACAGACTCTCAAAATACAAGGTGTATGGAGTGCCAATCCTGAGGCATATTCAGGCTAACAAAAAAATCAGTATTTATGTCTGTATTAGCTAACCTGCTTAAAGATTACAAAATTATTCTGGCCTCTGCCTCTCCAAGGAGAAGTCATCTGCTTGCCGGTCTTGGAATAGATTTTAAGGTGGAACTGAATGGCAATGTGTCTGAGGAATTTGATTCTTCGCTCGATCCATTAAATGTTCCTTTAATGCTATCTGTCAGAAAATCCCACTCATTTCCCCGTTTACTAAAGGATGACGAAATAATTATAACAGCTGACACACTGGTTATTTGTGAAGGAGAGATACTTGAGAAACCTCTTGACAGAGATGATGCATTCAAAATGATTAGGAGATTGTCCGGCAGATCACATATTGTCTCAACAGGGGTTACCTTAAGGTCAAAAGATAAGGAGACAACTTTTTCCGCAGAGACCACTGTGTGGTTTAAAGAGATTGATGATGATGAGATTAGCTACTATCTGGATAATTACTCCCCATATGACAAGGCTGGAAGCTATGGGGCACAGGATTGGCTTGGATATACTGCTATAAAGAGAATAGAAGGTTCTTATTTTAATGTTGTCGGGTTACCTGTTCAGAAGCTTAGTGATAAGCTTAAAGAGTTTATCCTCGCTTTGAAACAAGGGTGACTGTATCTCCCTCAATTTTGAGAACTCCCCTGTCGCACATCTCCCTTATTGAACTTATGATTAATTTATTTTCTGCAGAGATAAAGGATGTGAAGCCGGTTATTTCAACAGACCCGTTACTTAGTGCCTCAACTATTTGTCGTTCAATCTCTTTATATCTTCCGTCTGATTTTCTGTTTGCTATACATATATCACACTCTCCACATTCCGGAGAATCATCCTCTCCAAAATAGTCTAACAGATACTGTGAGCGACAGGTACTATCCTGAGACACATAGGTAATTACGGATTCAGCTCTCCCCATATGCATCTCTTTTTTAGCATTGTATCTGCTTTCAGGCAGGTATATCCCCTTCTCCTCCAGCCTCTCCTCGTTAAATATTAAAAGTGGAGATCTGGCTCCGGGTATATATGACATTATTCCCATTCTTGAGAGGCGCATCAACATAGATGTAACAGCCGCCTTGCTGTTTCTTAGGACTCTCGCAATATACTCTTCGTCAATGGATACAAACTCAGAAAAGAGGCCTGTATATATTCGTAAAAGAGACTTTATGAACGAATCAAGAGACTCATTTTTAAGCTGAACCATATAGAGTTCATCCCTATTTACAATAAACATTACTCTTGATGGATTGTCCAACTCTTCTGTCAACTCCAGATAACCCTCACTCTCCATATATTTGATTGCATAATAAACCGATCCGGCGTGAAGTTTATACTTAAGTGAGAATTCAGCAAGGTTGAACCTTTGGGCATCACCCTTTCCTGTGCCATAGGTGTAGTCAAAAAACTTGTATAGTTTTTGATAAACATCCTTAATGTATTCAATTTCAGGGAAAGAGATGTTCACAATCTGTTTCAGCCTTTTAACATCGTTGTTGTTCCACAGTTGTACAGCATAAGACTTTACCCCGTCTCTTCCGGCCCTTCCGGCCTCCTGGAAATAGGCTTCCAGTGATTCTGGCAAGTCAAAATGGCACACAAATCTTACATCGGGCTTATCAATGCCCATGCCGAATGCATTGGTGGAGACAATAATATCTGTGATTCCGCTCTTCCAGTCGTCCTGTTTGCGAGATCTCAAATCGGTTGAATAACCTGCGTGATACGAATCAGCAGATAACCCCTGAGCTTTAAGAAAAAGGGCAATCTCCTCTGCTCTCTTTCTCTCCCTCACATAAACTATACCCGACCCTTTTACTCCTCTGATAACCCTTAAAAGTTGTCCATTTTTATCTTCACAGTATCTTACTATATATGCCAGATTGTTTCTTGAAAAACTTGATTTAATGATATTTGGCTCACGAAATCCCAGTTTTTCAACGATATCCGCTGCTACCTTAGGAGTTGCAGTTGCTGTGAGTGCAATAACCGGTATCGGGCCAGTAATTTCCAGAACATCTTTAATTAAAAGATAGTCAGGCCTAAAATCATACCCCCATTCTGAAATGCAATGTGCTTCATCAACAACAAGATAAGATACATTCATCTTCTCAAGTCGTACTCTGAAAATGTCGCTTCTGAGCCTTTCAGGGGAGAGGTATAGAAATTTATAGTTACCGTAAATTGCATTGTCAAATGCTGCATCAATCTCTCCCGATGTCATTCCTGAATATACAGCAAGTGCCTTAAT
>Ga0351906_1043_pt1 | contig 37689 bp, 34 predicted proteins | sample BONcelHT113001E5_FD_206866 | JGI IMG/M metagenome (GOLD analysis project Ga0351906, IMG submission 206866) | Enriched cells from coal bed in the Powder River Basin, Montana, United States - BONCAT cells T11 rep1 HSBNCT.T11.300.1.E5 ... | reverse complement strand
TCTTACCGAATATTTGTTTGACTCAGTTGACAATCTAATAAGGATTGATATGAGTGAATACATGGAAAAATTTGCCGTTTCGAGACTAATTGGAGCCCCTCCGGGTTATGTGGGTTATGAAGAGGGAGGACAACTCAGTGAGAAGGTGAGGCGAAAACCATATTCAGTAATTCTGCTTGATGAGATAGAAAAGGCACACCCGGATATCTTTAACATACTTCTTCAGGTTCTGGATGAAGGAAGGCTTACTGACAGCAATGGAAGGCGTATCGACTTCAGAAACACTCTTCTGATAATGACATCCAACGCAGGGAGCAGAGAACTTAAGGACTTTGGTAAAGGGATGGGTTTTTCCAATTCCACCAAAAGAAGTATTACAGACAACAATAGATTTATAATTGAAAAAGTCCTCAAAAAGACCTTTTCTCCGGAATTCCTGAACAGACTTGACGAGCAGATTTTATTTAACCCGCTCACAAAAGACGATATCTGCAAAATTATCGACATTGAACTGGATGATCTCTTTAAGCGTATTGATACAGCCGGATACTCACTTTCACTTAGTGACGAAGCAAGATTGTTCGTGGCAGAAATGGGTTATGACCCACAGTTTGGTGCCCGTCCACTAAAGAGAGCTATCCAGAAGTACATAGAGGATCCTCTTGCAGAGGCAATTATTGCAGCAAAGTTTAAAACCGGGGATAAGCTTATTGTTGAAATTGACAAAGAGGGACTAAAGGAGGGAGAATCTCCTGAGAAACTTAAAGTTACCCGAATTGAGAAGTAAAACCCAATCATCCTGATTAAACTCAACAGATTTATATTTATTGTCTTTACTCAGCTTTTTGGCAGGAATTCTCTCAAAAGTATGTTTGTTAACAAGAAATTCAACCGGGGCAGTAGCTCCGGTTTTTTTAAAGCCCAATTTCTCGTACACATCTCCCAATGACCATTCAGCATCGGCATAAGACATTATCTCCTGTGGGTTTTGCTCATTAACAAAATGGCTTAGGAGCTTACCCATACCTCCAGATACTCTTGTTGCGCCTTTTGAAGCATATCTGACCCATTCATATGATTCCAGGGTTATATCCTCTCTTTTCATGGGTCTAGATGCAGAGAATGCAGCAACGGCAACAATAGACCCATTGTAAATTAATCCATATCTGTATTTGCTGCGTGTATTGCCAAGAAGATGGTGTTTATCAAAAAAGATCTTTGCTGTTTGGGAGTCTATGCTGACAACTGAGCATTTACGTGCAAAAATCCTCTCTCCCATTTGCAGGTTGGCTTTTATGATATCCCTTATGATCTCTCCTTTTGAATGCCATAAATCTTCATGAATCCTGCAATATTTATTAACGGCATATGAGTCCCCTGCCCTGTTTACAATGACATCTGACTTATCAGTTAACCCTACGGCCTCAATCATAAAATGAATATCATTGAAAAAGATTAAATTCTTTTCAACAGTGAACTTTACTCCTAATTCCAATAGAAAATCTTTGAGTTCGAGAAAGAAAGGATTCTCCATCTTACGGTTTATTTTAAAAATGCTTCAATTTATTAGGCAAAAATAGAGTAAAAAGAGAATTTTATCACTAAAAAAATTTGGAAAGAAATTATTAATGGCATATCTTTGCACTCCCTAAAACGGAAGATTCAGTAGCTCAGCAGGTAGAGCACAACACTTTTAATGTTGGGGTCCTGGGTTCGAGCCCCAGCTGGATCACAAAAACAGCCGCCAAGCAATAGCTTGGCGGTTTTGTTTTTATGATTCAGCGCACAAGCAGGATCACGGTCTAAAGTTGGGATCACGAACAAAAGTTGGGGGATTTGATATTTATGCATAAATTTTCGATAGTCAAAAAAGGAAATATGTTTCATTTTCCCAAATCACTCAACTCCGGCAACCGATTGTTTTAGGGTACCCTCAAATTTTCCTGGTACTTTTCGGCGACTGCGGAACTCCTTCCTTCGGTCGTCAAACAGTCCTCGTCGTTTCCGAAAAGTAGCCGCAGAAAATTCTCGGAAAACAAATGTTGCCTTTGAGTTGAGGATCTGTGCAATCATTCACCCGGTTTTTCGACTCATTTATGGTCACTGAAGCCTGAAATACAATTGATTTGGAGAAATATTATTGTAAATTACTTTATTTCTACTTTTTTTATTACTAATTTTGAAATTCAGTTGCTCAATAACTTACCCATAATTCCTCTTTTACTTTTTCCAAAGCATATAATTTCAGCAGATGAACGTTTAGTGGTTCCGACATATGCTCTTCGGAGTTGTTTAAAAGAACGAACAGCTCCGAGTTTATGTATTTTTTCATTTAATATTATTAAAGAATTTATAAAACCAAAAATATTCGGGACAACTAATATAGCTTTGCTTTTGAAAAAAGCAATATCCTCAATAAAGAGGAGGCGCTCTAATAAACATATCTTAGGTTTGTACTAAATTCATTCGATCATATTATTAGTAGTCAAATGTTTAGATTACAAATATATCAATATACCCCTGATAATCTGCATTTTCAGATAATTAACAAAACTATTTTTCTATTTATAAAGGCTTTATGCTATTGTTCATCCTCTTTTGTTAAATAATCTGATACATTTTAAATTTTTATTTAAAAACATTTATCGTCTCTAAATGCGATATAATCATCTTGGCAAAGAACTACAATCATAGGGATATCACAAGCTATTCGTTAACCTGTCAAGCTTATCATAAAAAGCATGAGCTAGCTCAGTTGATAAATAGTTTATGGAAAAATAATAGCTTACAGAAGACATGACCGATTAAGAATGTAAAACCATTTATTCCATACTAGACACCTTCATCGGTAAGAAAAAACTAAAGACGCCCTTTCTAACTTCCTTCATGATGTGCATTTAATAAAGAGGGAAACCAAAAATCTCTTTTTAGTCACCCTCTGTTTTTTTTACCATGGTATTTTGTATTTGTTAATAGTATAAATTTCAATAACTTTTCGTAAATAGGCTAGTTTTTTTTTGTCAGTAAAATTACAATTTGAATTATCAAGAAAGGTCAAAACATCTTCTATTGTTTTAGACAAATCTTTAAAATCTAAAAAAAGGTATCCATTTTTATCTTTATCTATGAGGAATAAATAAACTAATCCATGGTCCGAAAACGTACCAATTCTGAATATTCCACAGTTATTGTCCTTAATTTTATTTGACTTTAATAATTCAAAAGCATAAACAGAAGATTTTCCACCATCTTTTATCTCGCCATTATTAATTAAATACTCTTTAACTAACTTGTCATAATCATGTGTTTGACCGTGTACTTTAGTCATTACTAATAGATTCAAGAGTAAAAGCAAAGTCAAACATAAAACATATTTTTGTCTGATTGTCATTTTATTCTATTTTTATTGTGGGAATTGGTTTAAGTAGCTTCATATTCTTCACATGCTGTTCATCTAACACTTTCATCTCTATCCTATTAGGTTCTTTTTCAACATCATATGATGTTCCTTTAACTGTATTCTCAATACTTTCTTTTATGTTTTGTGGGTCAGTTGCATGAATTGATTCATGAGCACCTATAGCACCTATAGCTTGGTCATTATTTTTTGTACTTATTCTATAAGAATCAGCCTCAAAAGTATTCGCTTTTTCCAGATATTCCTTTGATGTTCCTTTAAATACAGTAATATTCACAGAATTTATAGTATAATCACCTGTATTGTGGTCATAACTAACAGATTTAGATGCTTCTCCTAATTTATATGCGGTTTTTCCATTGATTTCATATATTTTACTTTCTTGACTTATATTCAATGTAATTCCATGTTTTGCATCAACCATCTTGTTGAACAGTAAACTCCCTGTTCTTGTCCCCATCATTGCATTGCCTAATCTTACTGCGTTCTCTGGTGCGTTTTTTGCCCAACCACCACTATGCGTATAAATAAAGTTACCATTAGCATCAACAATTTTTCTTCCATCTGGGTCAATATAAATGATTGGATTATTAAGGCAATAAGTATAAGGAGACCATACTGGATACATACCCGCCAACGGATCCACCACTCCCCATCTTCCAGTCACATCGTCATACATTCTTGCGCTGTACTGTAATCCAGAATTCCTGTATTACCTGTGGTCTGCAGCTCTTTGCCGTTGTACTTCTGACGGTTTACTGTGAGTTGCTGGTAGCCAGAATTGGCATGTTTCCCTCCAAATGGATAATAATCATTCCTTTCTACTACTATTCCACCGTTATTGGTGATTACCCTTGTGCTGTTACAGTTATCTAATAGGCCGCACTTTGTGCCATCAGATAAATAAGTGTAATCTGCTATTGTTGTACCGCCCTGCATCAGACCTAAAATTTAATTTTTAAACCAATGCTGGGTAATATAGGGATAATACTCAACTGCCTCCAAAAACCATTTGAATAATAAACCAAACTTGCATTGTGTCTGTTTAAAACATTGGTAATCCCTAATGATAACTCAGTTTCGGTCTGTTTTCTTTTCCAGCAAAAAATATAGCCTGCATCTATCCTAAAATACGAAGGCATTCGAAAACCATTAGTTCCCGGAACAATTAACAATGATTGTAAATGATAAAGAGTTAAATCTGTTAACGTGCCATCATTTATAAAATGCCCGAGGTAGGGCAGATCAGCTGCCTGATAGCGGGAGATTGGAATTGTAGCGTAGCCTCCCGAAGTGTAGGTAATATTCAATTTTGCCAATTGATTGTGTACTCTCTTTTCTTTAATAATATAAGATGAAATAAGATTTAATATGTGCCTTCTGTCGTATTGGAATGGAAATTGTCTGCCTTCATTAATTTCATCAAATTTGCGATCTGTTTTAGAAAGAGTATAACTTATATTAGTTGAAAACTTATTTATTGTTGCTTCTATCGAACTCTCAATCCCAATGCTTTTTCCAGTTCCAATTTCCAGAATCTGACTCCAGTCTCTATAATTCATAAAAAAGAGATCAGACGCTCTTCTTAATGATGTCAGATTATTCATTACCTTATAATAAGCACCTAATGAAACTTTAATAATTTTTCCAGAATAATATCCTCCAATATAAAACTGATTGCACTTCTCTGGTGGTAATGAATCATACGCAGGTATAAGAAAATCTCTCCACCCTACAAGCCCACCTTCTGCAATATGAGAAAATTGATGCATTTTATCAACGGTTATCTCTGCACCAAATTTTGTTCCTAAATGAGCAGACACATCCAAGTGTAAATCGTAATAATTCATAGAATAACGAGATTTCCTTATACCTGCCATTGCAGAAATAATCGGGCTACTATATTCAAAATCGGCAAATAACGAGCTAATAGTATCGGAAAAATTCGATTGTTTAGCATTGCTCGCACAGTAAAACTTTCTTTGTTTAACTTCAAATCCGGTTGTTAATGAATATCTTTTATACTTGACCCTAGCCATTGTCTTAATTGCATATTCATCAATTACTTCATTAATTGAAAGTAATGTATTCAACTGATCAGCCTGATTGGATTCCTGGCTTTGAGCACTTTTATAATTAAGGTAATATCCTTTTGTTTCTATGGTAAGCCAGTTTACTGGCAAGTACTCCCATGATACATAAACGGTTTTATTGCCCCAGTTTATTGACATGTCAATGGCAGATTCTGAGAATGAAATATCATCGTTACTATAATACAATCCGGCATATACATTATTCCTATAAGAGAGAGGAAGGTTAAGTTTAAAAAACACATCCCCAGAAATAGGTTTGAATTCAATATTATCTATAGATCCCCATTTCTTTGCAACTTTCCATAAAGGATCGAGCAGAGTATACCTTGCAGATGTAATGTAAGATGCTTTTTTTTGTTTACTTAAATATCCAGAATTAAATAAACCTGCAAAGAATGGAGAAAGGGTAACAGATGACCCATCAGGAAAATTTTTGGTTTTGATTTCAGTTAATGAAGCAGAAAAATCACCTTTTGAAGATGATTGTCCTCCTTTTCGAAAGGATATATTGTCAATAATACCTGATGGAAAAGAAGAAATGAGCCCTAATAGATGACCCGAATCATAAAAAGGAATACCATCCATTTCAATTCTGTTATTACCATTATTACCTCCTCTTACAAATATTGAAGAGGTTCCTTCTACTCCTGTTGACACTCCAGATTGAGATTGTATCAGTTTGAGAGGGTCGTTTTCTCCTGTAACGGATATCAGCATTCTTGCTTTTTGTGGAGTATATATAGCAGTACTTATCCTCTCTTTCTTTGCCTTGACAATAATAGAATCCAGAACAACCTGAGAATGAAGGGCTGTTGATAATAAACAAAAAAAGGTGGTTATTATAATCCCTCTGAATCCAACCATTGTATATACGAAATTAAAAAATCGAGACTATTCAAAATTGCATATTCATTCCACGGAATGCCCTTCATATACTCAGTAATACCTGACCGTAATATGTTTCTTCTTGATTGTGCAATATAGAGGTTAACAAACTCTCCACGGTTGTAAAAAATAAGTTCTTCTGAATATGCCCCAAAAACTCCATATCCTCCGTTTATATTTGTATATATTTTGCTTACGTCAAACATAGATGAGAGTCCTGTTTCGTCCTGAAATGTCCAGGCTTTTGTCATAACACTTTTAAGATAGGTGTCATACTCACTCGATAAAGTTTTAATGCTAAAGGCAGTCATAACGGTGCTATCTAGTTCGCGAAAAAATATGAATTTCCAATCATGATAAGAAATTTCACTTTTTTCAAATAGTTCCATTGTATAATAAAGCCAGTAATTATAATCTGTTGAATCTCCTGGATTCAATTTATTAAATAGTGAAAATCTATGAGTACTGTTTCCACCCGTTATTTTGGAGCTTAACTTGTAGTCGTCGGGAATAGAAGATAGTGTGTTTTCATGAAGAGTATTGCTGGTTAATAAACTTATCCATATTGGATACTTAAGTAGAGTTTTTTCTAAAATATACATATCTATTCCCTTTTTGACACCTACTGCATATTGTTCAAAGTCTGGTATTAGTCCATCAGCCTTTTTTTCTCTATACCAGTAATAAAGCAACTTATGTTTACTGATCGGCATAGCAATCACAGCTTTAGGCATCTGTGTTTCAGCATATAGATCTTCTCCTTCGGGGGTTGATACCACAAGTTTATATCTCTTTCCTGGTTCGGGCCGGTAGTCAAGCGTATAATCACCGTTACCAATAAATTTAAACTCTCCTTTAAGATGACTCCCCGATTCGCTCAATTCAAACAAATAGGCTTTTGCATGAGTGATGAAATCAAACCCATTAGAACCCTCAACATTACTTGTTCGTGTTAATTTGAGCTTCTGAGCATCATCATCATTCAGAAGGCAATTTACCACAACAGCACCTGAATTATTGGATTTAGATGGTAATAAATCTACACAACCCGAAATAAACAATGCTGTTATGGTAAAAAGAAATATATGTCTCATTTTTTGAAGCAACTATTAATGATTCTTTTCAATCCTTATAGACACACGTCTGTCATCATCGGGATTAGGTTCTGGTTTACATGAAATTAAGGTTATTAATAAGAACCCTAATAATAATACCATTGCAGCTTTTCTTAATCTACAATGAGATGTCGTAAATAAGTTTAATGTAGTCATTGAAATATTTGTTAGATGTATTTGAAATTCAAATTTATATAATATTGTATATTTTTCAAAAATTAATCATTATTTATTCATTGGCATTCAATAATATACAACCTAAATAACTACACTTTTATTGTTTGAAATATGTTTAACCTTACCACACCCATAAAAATAAATATACTCTTGATAAACTGAGTCTTATGTTGTTTAATTTTTTATTAATTATTTAATGATTACATCTGACTGAAATTGATTGAGTTGATTATTTCCCACATTTGCTCATTGCATCTCAATATGACATTTAAAGAAACTAAATAAATAGTTCTATTTAAGTCACCCATTTCTTGTGAAACAGATTCCTCTCACTTTGTAAAATTAACTTTTGTGATTGATCTCTTTAGTGCGCAAGATGCAAGTATATCTATATTTATAGCTTGCAAATTCATGACCTATTGAAATATTGAAGATTTAACTCATTTATATTGTGTTTGTTATAGTGGTTGGTTCAGAATCCAGCTGGATCACTAGACAAATAGCTGTCAATAAATTGATTGACAGCTATTTGTATTATTATTCAAATGTTTTGAATTTGTTCCAAATATCTCCTGTTTCAAATTGACCTACGTGTGTTGTCTTGAAGAATAAAAAAAGTTATTGATTAAGATTAATAATTCAATGCTCCCCAAAAAACGAATAAAGGATTTACCGGGCTTCTATTATTTGAACTTTAAACTTTCAGGAATCTCGTATCTCTCTCTAACTTCTCTAAACTCCTTCTCCTTTAGTGGCCCTAAAACAAGGCGGTTTTTCTTAATGATTAACCAAAAGTAGGTTGTATCTGCCCCTAATTCGTAATTATAATTCTTTTCATACAAAATATCTTGGGGTAATTTAGGCCGTTGCTTAGCTATTATGAAGTTTTTATCATAATCAAAAGCAATGACAGTTGATGGAACTTCTCCCCCTTTGGGCTCTTTGGAAAGAATATCTTTTAAATCTCCTCCTTCATTTCTGAAAAAATATCCCCCTCCCAAATTTTCTGTATAATCGCTTGTACAACATTGCAATATTAAAGCAATACAGAATACCATAAACCACTTATATGCTTTCATATAGAATTACTTAATTGCGAATACAAATTCAAATTACAAACATAGGAATTTGCAGTTCTCATGCCCAACTTCTTTGTCTTACACGTCCAGATTCATTTTGTATTACCAAAAACTTAGATTCAGCCTCTTTAAAGTTCAAAAGGAACTACTTCTTTAAACTCTTTGAAAAAATCTATCCTTTCGGGAATTTCATTTCCTATAATATTTCCTTTAAAATCAATGAAGTAGCTTATTTCATAATCTAGCAGCATATCTTCATCTGATTTTACATTTTCTATTCCTGACTTATAAGAATATTTAGTTTCCAAAACTTTTATCTTATCCGTTTCAAATTCATAGATTATTGTAGCTTGTCCGGTTTCCCCATAAATACTTGTAACGCTTCTTGTTATTTTACCGTTCACGTAATTTACTTTCGTTCCTGCACCCTCTGTACTAATTCCCTCTATTTCATATGCAATTAACGTGTCTTTTACTACTTTGCAAAAATCGGATTGGTTATTTACATTCCCCTTTTCTTTTTTGTGGGAAAAATTGCACGATACAATTAAAAAAAATAAACAGACTATTATATACTTCATCATTTTCTTACGGTTTTAAAATTGGAAGTCCTTTTTTGTCTTTTGGTAATGCTCTCAATTCTTTCAAGCTGTTCCCAAACATATTCTCAAAGTGGAGGTGTAGCCGTTGTTGGAGAGAGTGTCTGCAACAACAGATGCCTTGGTGCCGTCGGATAGCCAGATGTAACGAGCTTTACTCACTGATCCCTGATTTACAGTTTACGGTAAGTTAATTAGATTGTATTGCATTTGCAAATTCTTCCTACCGTCACCCGCCATGTTACCGTTGCTATCATATGTGTATGCAGCGCTGACACTGCCTGTAATGGAGGTGATTCTGTTACCGTCATAGTTGTGGAGAGATAAAAGGGAAAATCTACATATAGCTATTGTTATATGAAAAAGAGCAGATATTCTCTCGGGACTACTTTCAATGGAGTTTATTAAACAATTCAATATAGATTGCTAATGACAAATTGCCTAATCTCTTTTATTCCATGAAATAACCTCTCCTTGCGATGTTTTCATTGTTTTATCCCCTGTGTAGATAGCAAAGCATTGCTCAACCGTAGCATTTGATAATTTCGCCCATTTACTGATACCTTTAAAGTAGTCCGAAGAATAAGTTGCCCCGGATTTGATCTCATAAGCATTCTGCTTACCTCCCACTGTTTGAAGTAGATCAACTTCGTTCCCGGTGCTGTCACGCCAAAAGGTTAAGTTTGGATCTTCGCCTTTATTAAGTGACTCTTTCACAAATTCATTGATAACTAAATTTTCAAATAATCCTCCTCGCAGAAAATGTGTTGACACCTGTTCTGCACTCTTTATTTCCAATAATGAACACGCTAAACCTGTGTCATAGAAGTATAGCTTCGGGCTTTTCACCAGTCGTTTTGCATAATTATTATGGTCAGGCTTCAAAAGATATGTAATGTAGCTCGCCTCAAGTAGCGACATCCAGACTGTTGCCGTTGAAACAGATATACCACATTCATTTGCCAAACTCGATAGATTTAGTAGCTGACCGATTCGGCCTGCACACAGTTTTATAAAGCGAATGAACTTGCTTAAATCACCAATGTTTTTTATTAATCGAACATCTCGTTCCACATAGGATTGAATATAAAACGGATAAAAATCAGTTGGTGTGATATTTTTATCATAAAGGCGAGGATATGCTCCTTTGTATATCTCCTCATCAATGGAAGTTGGCAATATATTTCCTGCCTTCATCTCGTGATGAGAGAATGGTAGAAGGCGTAAGATTGCAGTCCTCCCGGCAAGTGATTGGTTTATACTTTCCATGAGCAAGAAATTATGAGACCCTGCCAATAAGTACATTCCCTCCCTATTATCTTTGTCTACATGAGTTTGCAAATAAGAGAATAGTTCCGGAACTCGTTGCACCTCGTCAATAATCGTTTTATTGGGATAAGTGGTTAAAAAGCCACGAGGGTCTTCAGTTGCAAAGAGTCTCATATCCGGATCTTCGAGCGACACATATTGATAATCAGGGAATGAATTTCTAAGTAAAGTCGATTTGCCCGATTGTCTTGGCCCCGTCAGGGTTACAATCGGATACTTAGATATCAACTCTAATAGCTTGATTTTTAATACTCTTTCTATCATTGCATTCTCTTTTATTGTAAATTTACGATTTAAAAGTGAATTTGCAAATTCTGAACTTAAAACACTAAAAATGAATTAGCTTTTACTGACAATATACTCTGCAATTGTTCTTACAGAACGAAATACCTCCTTATTAGCTTTTGGATCTTCCATTCTTATTCCGTACTCTCTCTCTAATAAAATCACAAGCTCCAGAGCATCTATTGAATCCAAGCCCAATCCATCTCCAAAAAGAGGGGCATCAGAATCTATATCTTGAGGAGTTATCTCTTCTAAATTAAGAGCAGCAATGATTTGAACTTTAAGCTTTTCAATAATTTGATCTACATTCTTTTCCATAATTATCAGATATTATTTATGAATATTGTCTTGATTTTCTTTTAAACAGGAGTGCTACAATAAAGCAGAGTGTTCCAAAGAGGAGCAGTGCGCCTCCGTAAGGGATAACAGATAAGAGTCCTTCATCTCTAAGGAAAATATTGTAAAACCCTGACATTCCCCAATTAAGAGGGGATAATTTACTAATAATCTGCATTAAAGGGGACATAATAAAGATAGGAATCCATACACCGCCAATTGCAGCAAAGATTACAACCGAAACTGCGCCAAAGACAGATGCCTGCTGGTATGTTTTTGCAATATTTCCAATAGCTATACCATATCCGATTGCAGCCACCGAAGCGGAGAGCGCCATAAATAAAAGCGCAGAGAATGAGTTTCCGGGTTCGAGTGCCGGTAGTCCGACGTAGGGAATCAGATAGACACCAATAATTAACATTACTGAAAACTGCAACATTGTAACCATCAAATATATAATTGCTTTACTCAGAAGGTACTCTGAATAGCTGCATGGCATAGTAAGAAGGCGGGTAAAGCTCCCGCTTTCCCTCTCTTTTATTATGTTACCGGAAAGCGATACAACAATAAAGAAAACAGCAAATAGGCTCCAGGCAGGAATATTGTGCTGAACGGCATTGGGCACAATGTTACTATTGTCCGGAATGGCATACTTTGCATCGATTGTAAACTGCTCTCCCGAGAAATTTTCCGAAGATATTACTACTGGAGAGATGGCATTAACCTGCGAGGTTATCTCCTTCATTATAAAATCGAACTGTACTTTTTGGGTTCTTTCCCGAATAGTACTCATAACCAAATTGTAAAAAGATCCGTTTGAGGTTGGATCAACCAGAATTGTAATCTTTACTTCATCTTTAAAGGGTACTTTGTCAATTCCGTTAAAAGCAGTTAGGACAAACCTCTCCACATTCCCTCTTATTTTTTCTGTAGCTCCTTCGGGAATATAGATTCCAAGCAGGTATTCACTTGCTGTGATTCTCTTCTCCATATCGGCAGCAACTCCCCCGCTCTCTTTATTAATAACAAAAACTCCTGAATTTTCGACCTCTTTCTCTATGGCAGCACCTAACTCCCCTGAATCGTTATTGACAAACAGTAACGGAATTTTAACACCCTTAACAATATTGAATGTGCTCTCCTGCAGGTTGGCCATTAGGATAACAAGAACTACAGGCATAATAAACATGAGAATAACCCCTGCTACATCTCTCCGCAACATCAGAAAATCTTTAATAAGAAGATGTTTGATTTTATTAAACCTACTCATAAGTATCCCTCATCTGTTTGCCGGTTAATTTAAAATAGATTCCTTCCAGATTTCTGCACTCAGGATGTTGCATCGCAAGATCCGTGGGGTTACCTTCCAATACAACCTTTCCTCCATCCATTAGGGCAACCTTGTCACAAACACACTCGGCCTCTTCCAGATAGTGAGATATAAACAACACAGTTGTCCCATTTTTATTAATTTTCACCAGCTCTTCAAGGATAAGATTTCTTGACTGTGCATCAACACCAACAGTCGGTTCGTCTAAAATAAGAATCTGCGGACTATGTATCATGCCTGCAATAAGGTTAATGCGCCTTTTCATCCCTCCTGAATATTCACTTATGTGCTTATCTGCACTGTTTGTAAGTCCAAACTGAGCAAGCAGATCTTCAATTCTGACTTTTAGTTTACTATCACTTATGCCGTAAATACCTCCAATAAACCTGAGATTCTCTCTCCCGGTTAGAGATGGAATCAGAGCAATCTCCTGCGGCACAAACCCAATTAGCGTTTTAATTTCTGATATTGAGTCTTTTACAGAGAGTCCGCAGATTCGTACACTTCCACTATCAAAGTTTTTAAGACCGCACATTATCTCCAGGGTTGTGGTTTTGCCGGCCCCGTTTGGTGCAACCAGTCCAAAGAGAGAGCCTTTTTCTACTTTCAGATTAAGATTGTTAAGGGTTGGATTAACCCTTCCCTTATACCTCTTAACCAGCCCTTGAATATCTATTGCATATATTGTATCTTCTGTCATACTCCGTTTGTTAAAATCTGCTGGTTTTACAAACCTCAGAAAGGCTTCTGAATATTGTCTCCTCTTTATGGGCAATTGTAACAAGCTTATCGGCCAGTGAATCGTACGTAACTGGCTCCGAATCACGTTTTTTAATAAGTCGAGCTGCGTAATATGAAAAGTCTCTCCACATATCGCCGGCGGCGGTCATTTCAATAGAAATTTCACGAAGACGTGGCTCATTTATAAAAACTGAGGCCTCTTGCAAGAATGCGGCGTATATAAAGCGGAACCCGGCTCCACCTGTACCAATCTCTTCATTCATTCGTACTATCTGAGCCAAATTCAGTGCAGCTCTCTTACTTCCCATTTTTCTCTCCCATTTTCTCATCTTTCTTGCAAGATACTTGATGCCATTTACCCCGAACATAGGGATAGGTATCTTTAACATTCTGTTGCAATTTTTTAGAATTGCACTCTTTATGGTTTCTGCAGTTATATCACATTTGTCTCTTAGGTCAGAAATGTGGTACATTCTACCCTTTGGCGGATAGGTCCCGCTTGCAAAACGGACAAGTTTAAGTTCTTGGTAATTTAATGTACACTTATCTACAACAACAGGATCAGAGACAGTGTATATATCCCCCTCCTTTCCAATTACGCAAATATTGTGTGCATTAAAATGGAATCTGTATTCTTTAGGGAAATAAGGCAGATGGTAAACACCAACAAGCATCCCTACAGGAATACCCTTTTCAAGAAGAGAATCTAAAACTTGCATAGCCTTCTCTTTGTCCCTAAACTTATAGCGCTTGATTTTTATGTTTAAAAGGGAGAGTACTCTCGAAAAAATATCCCCCGGCATGGGCCGAAAAGAGGTGACTGCCATCCCATGAAGACGAATAAAGGGCATGTGGGCAAAAAAGAGCCCTGAACCAAGTCCGAAAACCATGGCCTCACTCATCTCTATACCATAAAAACGTAAAAGATTGCTAACAACACCATTCTCGCAGTGACCAGAAGGTTTGTGTATAAAGTCTAGTTGCATATTAATCTAAAGAGGTAAGTTGTTCTACATTAATTCTCAATGCAGCAGCAAGCTTTTCAAGCTGAGCTTCGCTCAATTTTTCAAAATGTTTTTTTCTGCACCATCTTCTTATCTTTCTTTTTGAAAAGCCTGAATAATCCGATAAAATCTCCGGAGTCATAACAAGGCGGTGCAGATGGTATGCAAGAGGACTCTTTTCTCCGTTGAGAACCTCCTGTTTAATCTCTTCACATTCCTGATAAATTGATTCCCAGGTATAATCCAGAGCTACAGTCTTGGCATCCCAGCCAACACTTATAATCTGCTTGTAATCTCCTTTCTCGTCAACAGCATAGCAGAGATCCCTTACTCCGGAGCTCTCCAATATTTTGCCATCCTGTGGTACATCTTTAACCTTCATTATCACATACAGTTAAATAGACAAACCCATAAGAGAACCTGGCACTTTCTGGAACCATCACCAATATTTTTTCACCTTTTTTCAAATTTCCGCTTCTAAAAAGTTGATCAATCATAATAAAAGCAGAGGCAGCAGCTATATTTCCTACATGAGGTAGGTTGACGAACCACTTCTCCTCCGGAATTGGGAACCCTATTGATTCCAGCTCCCTCAAAATTTTTGATCTAAAGTACATCGATGAGAGGTGAGGAAGAAACCAATCAATATCTTGTGGCTTTATCGACCTCTTTTCAGCAACTTCAAGCAGAAAACGACCGCCAAGTTTCACAATATTTTCTCCAAGCAACTTTGTGTTCTGCTTCAAGGCAAAGAGAGAACGTCCGGTCCACTCTTTTTCATCGAAACTACACCATCCTAAGAGCTTTCCCTCGCTATTATAATCTGCCCCTGCATACATACAGGCTGGCATTGTACCGGCATATGAAGTTAGTTCAACCCAATCGACCTTCAGTGAGATCCCTCGTTCAACAGGCTTGTTCTTGAGAAGAAGCGCAGATGCTCCGTCTGAGAGCATAAAACGCAAAAAATCCTTCTCAAAGGCAATAATCGGATTTTCCTCAATAAGTTGCAGATTTAAATGTTCCTGATTAAATAATGAGGCTCTCATCCAGGCGGAGAATCTCTCAGATGCAACAGCTACAGCATTGGTTTTATCTCCAGTAGCAATAGCCATTAAACCATACTTGAGGGCGTGAATTCCACTGCAGCATGAACCTGCAAAGGAGACAACCTCAATGTTTGAGTGCCATCCTAACTCTCCATGAATCTGAACTCCATGAGAAGGCATAATCATCTCTTGTGAAGCAGTTCCTGCAGCAAGAAGTTCAATCGACTCTCCGTTTGTCTCCTTGTCGCACAGCATCTCAACAGCAATCTTACCCATTTCAATGGAGGTGTGTGTCACCCTATGCTCTTTATCAAGAGCGTAGTATCTCTCCTTAATTTGATTATTTCTTAAAATCAGGTGCTGTACCAGTGAAGGTTTGCCGCCAACCATGCCAAGATAATCCTCAATTTGAGAATTTTCTACAGGGTCATTAGGTAAAAAAGAGGCCGATTTTGTTATATATACAGAATTCATTTTTCAATTTTTTCTCTCTGTAAAAATAGGATTTTTTGCCCGATTTTTTGCAGGCCTGTGCGTCTTAAAGGGTATGTAAGAAGAAAAAATAGAGAGCCAAAGGGAGAAACGGCAAAAATTACAGTAAGGAGATAGTATTTAAACAGGGTTAAACGAAATGCTCTGCGCGGATCTTTGTAGCCACCTTTATTAATTATAAACTGAGCCCATTTACCCCAAAGGCGATTTCCATTAGACTCCACAAAATAGAGTCCCGGGTGAAACTGAACCAATCCCCTATCTACAATTTCCTTTTGTAAATCGTCCCAAACACCTGAATTAAGTGCATACAGCATACTTGGTGCTATATCTGCGACACTTAAGATATCTGAATGAGAGATTCCAGCCTCGGGAAGGTATCTAGAAGCACTCTTCTGTCCCCTTATCAACCAACGGAAGACAGTAAGCACTCCTACAAGATTATTATGCCTGTCTTCAAGAGCAATATTGCCAACCCAATTGCATCCATATTTTCTAAGTCTCTCTTCAACACTAAGATGAGCAGAAATCCACATATTTCTTGAACCAATAACAGTCATAACAGTTCTGCCTGATAAGTAGTTTTGAACACTCTCCTCTCTAATAAATGATGCAAAGGGTATTGATGGAGCAAGAAACCAAGGCTGATATCCCAAAACAACAAGATCGGCATCCATTACATCGGAAAAATCTATCTGCTCAATCTCTGCCGGAATTTCGAGTCTTGATTCAGGAAATGATTCATAAAAATTATATTCGCTCCACGGAAAAACAAAAGGAATCTTTGGTACAATATCTTTATATGTAACTCTGCATCCACTCTCTTCAAGAGGGTTTGTGAGTGCGCTGAGAATGGAGGTGAGCTGCCCTGTCTGAGAGTAGTGAAATACTACAATATGCTTTTTTTTACTCTCTTTTGCTGTCATAACTGAAACATTAAAGGTGAAACAGAAGCGTTTAAGGTTGCATCTGAGAACCTGTAAATAGTATGATCTTTGCTACGCTCCCACATAGTTAGCTGTTCAAGAGAGTAGTCAGATGAGTTTATCAACATTTCAATTTTTGTGTATGGAGATTGGCTGTTACCACTTTTGGGAACAATCTCAATTTTGTGTTTATTGCCGGCAAATGAGTAAGAGACACTATATCCCACAGGTACCGATTTGATATCCCCACCTATACATGCCTCCATAACTGCGGCGAGATCAGAGAGTCCCTTTTGAGACTCAAGCGAAAAGGAATTGCTTTTGCCTGCAGATATAATCCAGAGTTTTACAGGAGTAATAATAATCGAGAGCTCCTTTGGTTTTGTATAGTCAAATCTCATATTTCCCTTTCTTCTGTAATAGAAAAGACCCCGTGACTCAACACTATCTTTAAGTATCGTGATAAATTTTTTCTGTATAAAGCTACCTGAAACTGTAGATACTCTCTTAGAGTGTTCGCTTAGTGCTAAAAAAAACTCTTTCTCAGGAGAATCTGTTGCTGAACCACCACCTGAGAAACCGTGAACAAACTCATGTGTAAGTAAAAAAGAGAGTAAAACAATTATAATTTTCTTCATAAAGAGATTTGTTAATTAAATAGATTCACGCATATCGGTGAATTTCAATGGTTTTCGCCTAATTTCCGGCTGTATAGCTTTTGCTAATAACTCCACAGGTTCAAACCTGATCTCCGGGGCAACCCTTATTCTCGCTCTAAAATGCTCTGTTATTATCTTTTCAAATGTAGGAGAAGGATTAACAGCCCCAATTTTTATTAGAATACCATCAGTTCCAATTGAGTTTGTGTAGATCTGAACCTGATAATTTATCACACCCTCAATATTATCTAAAATATCATATAGAGCTGATGGATAAAGAGTGGTTCCCTTATATTTAATCATCTGTCCTTTTCTTCCAACGATGGGACTAAGACGCGTACTGTTTCGACCACACCTGCATGTATCATAAAAAGCCATGCAAAGATCTCCCGTTTTAAATCGCACAAGTGGCATCCCCTCTACCCCAAGAGTTGTTATTACAAGTTCACCTATTTCACCTTGGGCAACCTGTTTTTCGTTTTCATCAAGTATTTCAATAATAACAAGATCACTTTGATGATGCGCCCCACATAGGTACTCACATTCAGTAAAAGAGCTCTGCATCTCGGTGGAGGCATAAGTGGAATGGAGTGACAAATCAGGCCATTTTTGCATAATCTTTTTTGTAAGAGTATTTTCTGACAGATCTGCCTCTCTTAGTGGTTCCCCGATGCAGATTGCCCTTCTTAAAGAGGATTTACTGTAATCGATACCATTTTTCTCTGCAAACTCTGCTAGCTTAATCAAAAAAGAGGGTACTACAATACATGCACTGGGAGAGTTACTCTTGATAGAGCTCCACTGGAGTTCCGGAATACCGTTTCCCACTCTTATTATGCCTGCTCCCAACTCTCTTGCTCCTAAAAAATAGGCAAGACCAGCCATAAACCGTTTATCAATTGTGGTCATTAACTGAATAACATCCCCTTCAGAGCATCCTGCTGTCGAGAATGATATCTTTTCGTTATATGCAAGTCTCTGAAGATCACTCTCTGTAAGCATAAAGTTAACCGGTTCACCAAGTGTTCCCGAGGTGGTTACATAGTCTCTTATCTTATTTTTTGTAACGCAGAGAAAATCCGCATTAAAAAGTTGAAGATCAGATTTTGAAGTTGTAGGAATATTTTTAAGATCTTCAATACTTTCAATTGAAGCGATATCTAAACCTGCCTTGGAAAACAATCTTTTGTAATATGGAGATCTCTCTGCAACATATCTAAGATTTTCTCTAAGAGACTCATTTTGTAAGTCATATATCTCCGATTTACTTTTAAACTGAATTAGTGGATCTCTTTTCATCTTTTAATCTTTTTTAACTTATGGGCTATCTCCTCTCTTGTGGAAGGATAAGGGATATCCAACTCTAATGCCTTGCTGTAACTGATAGCAGCATTATCTGTATCACCTGACATTTTTGCGTAATCGCCGAGTAACTCATAGGTGTAATAGTAGTGAGGATTAATATTTAAAAACCTTTTTAAAGCACTACTATCAAGCTCTTTATTCATTTTGATGGCATCTCTTATATTTTTAGCACCTCTACGATACTCTGTTACTAGGGGAACAATAATATTTATGGCAGCCGAGTCAGCTGCAATTTCAAGTTCTGCCCTCAAGGGAGAGGCAACTACCGAGCCGTTTGGAAAAATTCTGTTCAAATCGTAAGCAGTCATCTTTCCTGACTGCCACTTTGAAGAGCTTACCCACATTAGTAGTTTTTCCGGTTGGAATATAACAGCATGATGGGCAATAAACTGATTTATAGACATTTCATTGGTCAATCCAATCTCTTTATTATCTAACCCTCTGTGATCTCGAAGTACTACAGCCGCTGCAGCAGGTGTGACAGGTGTCAGCTCTGAGATGAGTTGTTCCAGTCTTAAATATCTGTACATAGAGTGGCTCCCCTCAATACTTTCTGCCGATTTACGATTTTTCGGATTGGATAAAAACTCTTTCGACTGGAAATGGTTGGTTGAAATAATCATATCACTCTCAGATCTAAAGAGGTGTGTCCCTTTTGGTCCCTTCTCGATAATGGCAGCAACACCGTCAATAGCGGAACCGATAAGAAGAGACTCCGAGACAAATGCGTCCATATTGCTAGCTATGTGAAAAGCCTCATCAATTGTTGAAGCATATTGAAGAATTTCTCTTGCAATGATTGAGATAGGCGTTTTAGAGGCAATTGGCGGTACAGATCTGGCAGCATTCAGTGTTATCGTAAGCCCTTTTTCGTTCATTCCTGAGAGAACTCCTACCATACCCGCCCAGCTTACTGATGCAAAACGGTATCCGCTTTCGGGGTAAACAAAAGAGACAATTTTCTCTGCTGCAAATTCATCGCCTACATAAAAATCAAAGTTACGGCCCAAAAGAAGCGATGAATCAGCCGTTTTTGCACCCCATACACCAAAAGAGCTGCAACCTACAAGCAGATACTCCTGCATAGCATGACCAAGATCGTGAGCAGCGTGGTAATTGAGTTGTCTTTCATAGGCATTTCCAATAAAATCAAACTCGCTGCTGCAAGAAAGAGATGCAGCATATATCTCCTCCTTATACTCCTTAGGAATATTTGAAGATAGATTTCTGTTGAATATTATGGTTACATACTTAAGAAAGCGGAGGTATCCCTCAGAGGGGATCATTCGTCTTATTTCATTCACGAATGCCTTCTCCTGCTTGTACATCATGTCGCGACACAGGTTTCCCATGGCAAATCCTCTTTCAGATGGGGTACCTTTCAGATGCAACTCCCACAAATCTCCCTGGCTTTTCATCAGGACTGATTCACCAAAAGAGGTGTATCCATCCATTTGGACAACCTCCTGAACCCTCTCCGGAATGGTAATTTCCGGGAGTGATCTGTCTGCCGATTTATACAAGAGCACCCCTGCTGCAGCAATAAGAAGTATCGTCCCTAAAACGATTAGAAACAGATATTTTACTACTTTTAGCATTGTCCTTTTCATACCCTTAATTTGTTAATAAAACTAAAATTCCACCTCTCTGGTAAGAGCATTTGCACCTAAGATTGCAGAACAGGTAACTATTGATGTTACTGTCACTCCCATAACCCCATGAAAATTGAGACTTTGCCCCGCAAGAAAGAGGTTATGAACCTTTGTTTTAGGGGGGATTATTGTGGAGAGAGGATTGGAGTAACTCTTCATTAATCCGTATGCACTCCCCTGAGGTGTTCCAAGATAGTCTCGAAATGTGAGCGGTGAGGCACTGCAACTATTTAATATTGCTTCCTTTAGTCCCGGCAAATGTTTATCGGCAAGGGTGATCATTTGATCACATATTCTCTCTTTAAACTCTTTGTAATCATCACCTCTCATGCCGACAATTGTATCTGACCACTTTTCAACCTCACACCACTCCATCTCCTTTACCAGAGTGACTACCTCGGCAAACTCAGTACCGTCAACCGGTGGCTGGAAGCTGACAAGTATACCATTTTTAAGAGGTGAAGGAGAGAGTTCCTGATTAGACTCTTCTCCAAAAATATAATGGTTCTCATTCAAATATCTAAAGGCACCCGGTTTCATTATAAGATAGAGGCAAAAGAGACCCGGACTGTTTTTTAATGAATTAATTCTGTTACGGTACACCTTTCTCACTTCGGAATCGGTCCCAAGCATTGAGAGGGTCTGGGCGGGATGACAGGTTGAAATTACAAACTTCCCTTCCACTACCTCTCCACTATCGAGTCTGACTCCCTTAACAACTTTATTCTCTGTAATTATTGATGCGCACTTGACTTTTGTTCTCACAACACCGCCACACTCCCTTATTCGAATGGTTAGTGAATCCGTAACTTTATCTGCTCCACCACGAAACCGATACGCTCCCTCAAGATAGGAGTTTGTTGTTATTGCATGAAGATAAAATGGGGTCATAGATCTATCTCCGCAATATATGAGGGAGTGTCCTGATAGAACCTGCTGAAGTCTTCTGTCAGGAATCAGTCGTTCAATCTTTTCAAATGCACTCACTGAAAGCATGTCGAGAGCATCAGCCGAAATTCCACCTCCGCTAAGGGTGCTCCTTAGAGAGTTAATCCCGATCTCTTTAAGTGTTCTGGTATAGTTCTCAATATCTCTGCTCATATCTGGGAAGTCTAAACTAAGAGATCTTGAAAAGTTCTCATGTCCCATTGCTACGGAGTGGCATCTACCTGAAATATGCACCTTATCAAACCCATCTTCATTAAGTCTTACCAGATCGATATCTTTGAGTATATCCAGATAGCGAAAAACATTGTTGAGAAACATGCCGTTATCCAGGCTTCCTACGTAGTGAACAGATGTATCTATCTTCTTGCCGTTCCTGAAAAAAGGCTGAAAAAACCCACCTGTACGTCCACTCTGCTCCAGAACACAAACACTCATGCCCTTTTTGGAGAGTATTGCTCCGCACTCAAGCCCTGCAAGCCCGCCACCTACAATAACTACATCATATTTTCTCATTTGCAACTCCTGTTTTTCCCGGATTTAATATATAAATTGTGTTGGAAGTATAGAGATCGTTGTTGGTAACCTTAATAGAACAACCTAGTTCTTTAGCGATTGCAAGAATTTCACTCTTCCCCATAAAATTTGGCGGTTGCTTAGACTTATTAAATTTAAGTAAATTAATCGAAAACCATTCAGATAACTTTGTAACTTTATGTCTTCTAACGTTTTCGTTATTTCCATCCCTTATAATAACAAAACCATCTGCTGAGGTACTTTCCACAGCCCGTTTAATCACAAGTTTTTGATCTTTCGGCAGAAGGTAGTGAAGAACATCACTTAGAATTATAACATCGCTCTCCGGAATCAGGCATGTGGTAATATCTCCAACTGTAAAAGAGATGCCCTGAGTATAACAGTTACTTGCAACCTCAATTTTTTCCTGGTCATAATCAATTCCTCTTATAACTCTGGAGGGAGATGTCAATGCCAACATGAAGCAAAGGGGTCCGTATCCGCATCCTAAATCAGTGACCCTTGCATCTAGTGGAATAAGTTTATGAAACATGGAGTATCTACGCTCCAGCTTAATTTTTACCCTCATATACCACTCAAGAACAGGGCCTTTATATATATAATTGGCCATAGTGGCAAAATGGAAGAAGTCATTCTCCGGCGTATCGAACCTCTCTCTCAGCTTAGAGTACTCCTCTCTCATATTTGTATTTACCTGCTTACTCAAAGCACTATATCCATTAGATGATAAGCTGTTTACCGATGAGACCCTTGCAAGAATCCTGTAGCCGATGGTTCCCGGTTTGATATAGAATGGCTGCTTTTTTGACAGAAGATTACCGTTTCCGTAGATTACAACAGGTAAAATATCAACCGATAACTCTTGGGCTATTTTAAATGCTCCTTTATGAAACCTATGAATGTTTAAGTCAGCAGACCTTGTTCCCTCAGGGAATATCAGAACCGAATACCCTTCTGCAATGCTCTTTTCTAATGCCCTAATATGGTTATCAACACCATCTTTATGATAGAGAAAACCGGCATATCTCACAATATGACCAAAAAAAGGTGAGCTCCACACCCAGCTGTTTGTCATCATAACAATCTTAGGGTGAAGCGAAAGCATCATAAGAATATCAATAAAGGAGTGGTGATTTACAACAATCACTGCCGGCTTGCTAAAATCCTCATTATATGGATTTTCCCTAAATATTTTAACAGTAGGCGATAATCTTACGGGAAAGAAGACTACCGTTCTTAGCACTTTGCGGAATATCAGTCGCTTAGCCCTTTTTTTAGCAGGAATAAATGCAAGAATTACAATAAATAACCCAAGAAGCAAACAACCGGCTGTAAAAGCAGAAAACGTGATCAACATAAGAACAACACCTTTAAAGGTAACCGGGGCAAGTCCCCTGCCTGCGGGTGTAGTAATAAGGTGACGGTAGATTATTGGTTGAATTGTGTATGCTACAATCCATACTGTACACATTCCCAGGACAGATACAAGGGCAATGGAGCGTAAAGCCGGGTGCTGTGCAAACATCATTGCTCCCATACCGATTATAACGGTGAGTGTTGAGAAAAAGATAGCAAGTTTATGAGAGGAGAGGGCTTTTGATGCTCTCTCATACTCCGACGACAGACCGTCCAGTACAAAGATGCTAAAGTCGTCTCCTATCCCGAAGATGAAGGTGGCAAGAAGGATGTTAACAATGTTAAACGGTATGTCAAAAAGGGCCATAAGACCCAGTATAATAACCCAACTCACAAACATCGGAAGAAATGCCAGCAATGCAAGTTCAACTCTACCGTAGGATATTAGTAATGTTACAAATACAAGTAGCGAGGATATTAAAAGAATGAGGTTAAAGTCACTCTTGATACCTGTTGCCCATAGTGATGAGAAGTGCGCTCTGTCTACAACCACAATATTTTCATATCTAGATAGTGCTCCATAAACATCCTCTTTATTCTCCTCTTTTACAAACAATTGTGAAACAAGCATCGGGTAGGAAATGTCACCCTCGATCCACTCACTAATAGCAGCCGGGAGAGTCGGTAAATCCTTTTCATCCAAACTTAAATAGTGATAATCCCGTGAAAGAATATCATAAAAGGCTGTAAAAGAGGCACTGTTAAGACCGTAACTCTCTGCACTTTTATTGAGTGAAGATATTACCATGTCTCTCTTACCATCTCCCCAGAATTGATTCCATCTATCCAGTCGCTCTCTCTGCAGCCGGAGAGGTGGTAATAAACCGGAGAGAGATGCACTCCTGACATCAACACCCTCTTTTACAAACGATTTTATGACCGAATCACAGACAAGATAACTCTCAGCAGCCATATCGAAGTTATCTCCTGTAGAGAGGAGCAGTACCCGAGACTCTTTACTGCCAAATAATGAATTAAATTTTTCATTTACATAAATATGCTCCTTGGGTTCAATGCTAAGTTTAAGCATATCACTCTCAAAACGAACTTTAGACGACATGAACAGTCCAACAACAAAGAGCGCAACAATGGTAAGAATAAGCCACCTTTTCTTCTCAAACTCTTGCGAACTGAACCTCTCAAATAGCTTGTTAAACTTTCCTTCGGAATGAATCTCCCTCTTTTTAAGCATGTGAGGCAGATAGATAAGAGAAAATAGGGTTGTTCCAATAAGAGTAAAGGCAGAGAAAAACCCGAAGTCTCTTAAAAGAGTTGATTGAGTAAACTGAAGACCGGCAAAGGCACCGATAGTTGTAAAACTGCCAACTGTAAGAGGATAGGTAAGATCTTTGAGCAACTGCTCAACAGAATTGGCATGACGAAGATGCGTTACTATATGAATCGAGTAACTGAGAGCTATGCCCAGCACAGCAGCACCAGCTCCTATTGCGATTGCAGATACTCCATCTCTTCCTGACATAAAGGCAAGTGCAAACAAAGCACCGAAAGCTGCCGGGACTAGCAGGAGCAAAATACTTCTCACATCACGGAAAGTAAAGGCAAATAGAGCAGCAATTATTAAAAGGGCAACAGAAAGCGTTACAATTGTATCCCTCTTTATTGTGGTAGCATTATAAACCCCGACAATCGGTCCGCCCATGCTGCTTATCCTGACATCAGGAGCAAGCAATGAAAATTCATCCTTTAAATTGGCAAAAATACCGGCAAGTTGTTTGTTTTTGTCACTGTCACCACTTCCCGAGTTCGGTGTAACTATATAGAGTAGAGCCGACATATCTTCAGAAAAGATATGGTCGTTAACCATCCTGAATTTCATACCCATTCTCAGAGAGTCATATACAGAGAGAAAACGTGTCCCCATATTCAGGGGATCGCGTCCAAAGTAAGGGGCAAAAGTCCCTCCCGCAGGAGAGAGGAGAAGCGAGAGAGCCTCATTTACCATGCGGTCAATTGCTTCAGGTTTAGTAAGAGAGTCCAGCCTCAGATAGTCTTCCTGCTCCATAAAGAGAGGCAAATTATTGTATATAAACAATATGCTTTTGTCCAGCTCTTTTGGGTCAATTGTAAGACGGCTGCTTTTAATAAGATTCTCTCCGGCTCGCTTTATGAGCTCATTATTGAAAAGTGTAGCTGTTTCAATTAGTATGTCACTATTTGAGGAGATATCATCTGATACAGAACTTCTCCCGCCTGATTCGCTTTTAAATTCAAAGAGAGTCACTATTCGGTCTTTGGCACCTAATCCTGAAAAGAGTGCGGCAGCTCTCCCACCCTCCTCACTGTTTGGGAAAAATCTTGTCGGGTCCTCTTCAAACCTAACTCTTGCAGCCAATAGCGCAAGCAGAGTAGTAATCAGAAAAAGAGACCCCCACAGTAGAACTTTTCTGGACTGAAAATATCTGTATATTGTTATAAAAATTCCGGCCATTATACCTTCCTCCTATTCCTGAATAATTTTAGAAGGAGATATGACAAAAGCCCTCCTGATAAGCCTGCTAAAGTGGCAAAAACAATGCTGCCGGTAAGATATTGAATAAGGCTTTCAGAGATAGATGCCAGGTCAAGTGCAGAGGGAACAAAATTTATAGGCTCTTTTAAGATAATCGCTCCTGTTACGAAACTGCAGTAAAGGATTAGCGGAATCATAGGCGGGATACTGATATTTGAAGAGACCAAAACGATTACTTTGTTCAGTTTTAGGAGATGTGCAGCAGCTACAGCAGTAATCATCTGGTATCCCCAAAGTGGAGATATTCCAAAGAACAGGCCCAACCCCACTGACTTTGCAATTTTCCCGTTACTCTCTTGTGATTCAGTTATATGTCTTTTAAAGAAACTCTTTAAATTTTCGCGACTGAACCAGCGGATAAAAGAGATAGGCCACCACCAGAGCAGGGCAATAAAGACAAGAAGAGTATTCAGAAGAGAAATTCTTGTAAAATCTAGAAGAGGTTTAAAGTGGGAGATTCTCTCCTCTTTGGGCGGGTAGTAAACCCTGACTGGGATATTGCCAACATTAACATTATTCCAGACCGCTCTTACAAGTACCTCGAATTCAAATTCATATCTACCGGTGATCCCTTTTATCCTTCCCATTTTCTTAAGAGGATAAATTCGGAAACCACTTTGTGTATCATGAAGAGAGACTCCTGTCTCAATTCTGAACCAGAAGTTAGAAAATTTATTGGCAAAGGTATTTTTTCCCGGCATGTTTTCACAACCCAACTCCCGGGATCCTATCCAAAGCGTATCCGGCTCATTAAGTACTGCTTCTGTAAGAATGTTTATATCCTGAGCAAAGTGCTGACCATCTGAATCAATTGTTACCACGTAGTCGAATCCTTTTGTTTCTGCAAAAGAAAATCCACTTTTCAGTGCAGCACCCTTTCCCAAATTCTTCTTGTGAGTTAAAACAGTTAAACCTTTAAGGTCAGTTACACCCGCACTTGAAAGGATATCTTCGGTAGAGTCGGTTGAGCCGTCATTTACAACAACAATGTGATCACAAATCTCTTTAACACTTATGATAACTTCCAAAAGGGTGGATGCATTATTATACGTAGGTATTAAAACTATATAGTTGAGCTTTTTAGGTTTTGCCTCCACAATTATTGATCCCTTCATCTTAAGAATTGATCTTCCCTTGCATAGTATCTCTGCCACTACTTCTCTCTCACCTTCACTATTACTATCCCTTAACGAAATAACGCTATTTAAAAGACTATCCTGCAAAGGATTAACCATTCCGGTAAACTTACACTGAGATATTTTGCACAGATGAACCTGAGTACCTGTTATAATTGAGAGTGACTCCCTGATAATCTCAATTGAACAGACTCCCGGCAGTACAGGTTGTCCGGGAAAATGACCACAAAAAATCTCACAGTCACTGTTTATGGTGATATCAAAGAGTGAATTGCCTTTTGTGTCCGTTCCGCAGGATTCTATTTTATACAGGTTCATCGGTAAGGTTATTTTTATCTAGTTTCAGAGAGAGCTTAAGAGCCGGATGATCCATTATTATCTGACTTGGGAAACCATCCCGGAAATTATTAAATTTCATAGTTAAAGCCGTTATCCCTCTACCGGTTGCAAGCGCATCAATCCTCGTATCAGATGAAAATAAAAACTTAACTCCCTTTATATTGTATGGGTTAAACAGTGTTTCAAAATCTCTTTTAAAAAGATATAATATTCGTTTGCGGTTAAGTTGTTCAATGGAATAATTAAGTTTAAACCGCCCCCCTTCTGAAAGTTCAAAATCCAAAATAGTCATACCAAAATAAGAGGTCATCACCACTCTTTTGTTGTTTGACTCAGAAACCTCAATTATCAATAGTCCAGAAACATCCCTCCCTTTGTGCGATAAAATAAAATTAAAAGTATTGAGAGAAGGGGCTGTATCATACGGCATAATTTTGACATCCGTCCCGTTTGAAGAGTCCTTATATCTGACACCTTCCTTAAGACCAGGATAGCAACTGCTTATAAAAATTATTGCAGCAAAAGTGCTAATTAACCCTAAAAATCTCATCGCTCAATAATATATTTTTCTTTAGATTAGTGAATATATACTCTGTATAACCTCCTGACCCCTCTTCGATTAGCAATCTCTCAATCTGTGCGTTTTGTGAGTCAAAGGTTATTGTTATTTTTTTTATTATTGATAAGAGCTGACTGCTTAAAGGTGTAACAGCAACAATCACTTTTTTATTCGAGGAGTAATACTCAGTTGTGTAAGATCTGTCTCTTTCTGAGAGAGTTCCCAAGAATGAAGCAGAGATAAGTGTTCGTACCTCTCCCATGACAGGGTTGTTTTTTAGGTCCATTGTCCTGTCACTGCCACCTGATACCATTCTAAGTTTATTCCCGTTAATTATCATCTGATAATCGAAAGGACTCTTATATAGAAAAGCAATTTTGTCGTCTCTCTTATAGACGAAAACCCCTTGAGATACAATCTTGTTCTTTAACATGGGTATGCTCTTTTCCTGACTAAAATCAGAACTTATGCTCTCTGTCTTTGAAGCAACTTGTGCAAGAAGCTTACTAAAAGCAGCTGACTCGTTGGCAGATAGCAATGATGGAACATTTTGAGCAGCACTATACTGCACTACTAGCACCAATGACAAGAGTATAATAATTGCAATTTTTTTCATTTTAAAACAGTTGTTTTTAATCCCCTCAGCTGCAAATTCTCCAAAACGCCTTCCAGAACCTGAGTTGTAGCAGGCAGAGAGTCGTGAAGCAAAATAATTGCTCCGGGAAAAAGTCTTTTAGCCACCCTTTTTACTACTTTAATATCAGATTTTATGACCGTATCTAAGCTTCTTATGGTCCAACCCACACATACCAGCCCCATCTCTTTAACTGCTTTTGCAATATTTGGATTAGTAACTCCGTATGGAGGTCGAAAAAAGCACACCTCGCTGCCCGATAAATTCTCTAGCACCTCTTTGCACTTAGTTAAATCTTTTTTTACCTCCGCAGCAGAAGCAAATGTAAACCGGGATTTATGATTCATTGTATGAATTCCAATAGTGTGTCCCTCATCTGCTACTCGCTTTACCAAGCCAGGATTTGCGAGTGCTCTCTCTCCTATCATAAAAAATAGTGCCTTAACCCCTCGTTGAGCAAGCAGATCAAGCACCAATGCTGTATGCAGAGGATGAGGCCCGTCATCAAACGTTATCATAACCTCATTATTACCACCTGGAAGCCTGTTAACGGAACTTAGATAAAAATTCCAGCCAATATTAAGTGATGCTGCAAAAAACAGAAACACAACCAGCAGAACAGCAATTATGAAAAGCAGTATAATCAAAATATTTCTCTTTAAATATGTATTTTATAACTATTTAGTGACTAACATTATTGATGATGCCTCGTTAAGGTAACTGTTTATTACGAGTACCATCTCTCCCCTTTGTGCATTTGCGAGCGTATTAACTCCTCTCCAAAGTCCGTAGGCAGAAGAGGTTGGATATTCTCCGCATGAAACTTTATAATATTCTGAGCTTATATTCATGTCTGTGAAATAGTTGTTTAAAGATTCTCTTCCACAGAGTACAGCTTTAAATTTACAAAATGAGAGTCCCTTATTCTCTAGCATTTTCTTGGATTTGTTAATAATCTCTTCATCTGAAATATTGCCTCCTAATATTTCAAGGTCAGAAATTTGCCCTAAAGATTTCTCATCTTTAACAGATGACAGAACAAAAAATGTAGAGCCCTCGCCCTTGATATATTTTTTCCAAATTCCCATACGACTTAACAGATGCTCCTTTGTAGGTGTAAGCTCGTCAAATCCGCCCACAAGTATTTTTTTTCTCCCCTCCATAGCAAGCATATAGGCGTCTGTAATTGCTGCTTCAAACGAACTTCCCCCATGAACAAACGTATTGTTGTAGTGATTGTCATTTAACATTAGTGCGATCTGAGCTCCAATAGTATTGGAGGTGCTTTGAATAAAGGAAGAGGGGTTTAATAACCTCTCGTTGTTGTCCAAAATTGAAATCAGAAATTTCTCTGTATCAGCAAGGCAGCCCCAGCCTGTTCCAGTTACAATTGCGTCAATATCATTACCTCCTGAGTTTTCCAATGCCATAAGGGCAGATGAAATTCCCATGCGTATAACACGACTCATTCTTCTTCTTATTCCCGCATCTGGAATATACAACTTATAGTCAGGCTCCGGCAACAAGCCTCTCTCCTGTATAGTACCACTAAAATTTATAGTGGCCATGCCATTAATGTAGAGATTCATGCTTGTCATAGTTGACCGTTTTTATCTTTTTTATATATTATTGAAGAGCAGTTTCCTCCAAAACCAAATGAGTTTGTTAAAACACTAATCATTCCTTCTACTTTGGTTGTTTTTGTAACCGGTACCATTCCCGGCACCTCAACTATGCTTTGACTGAAAAGCAAATTAGGCCAATGATATCCCTCTGTCAAGCCAAGTATTGCAAAGAGAGACTCAACCCCACCTGCGGCTCCAAGTGTGTGGCCGGTAAACCCCTTTGTTGAGCTGAAGGGAGGTATAAATGAAGAGAATAGTCTGTTCATCGCTACCCCCTCCGAGGCATCGTTATTTGGAGTACCAGTGCCATGAACATTTATATATCCAATATCCTGAGCATTCAGTCCACTCATTTTCAACGCGCTACTCATTGCAAGATAGGACCCGACACCATCTGCAGATGATGCTGTCTGATGAAAGGCATCGTTTGCATTTGCATAGCCGGCAATAGTGCAGTAACTGCGTTTGGTTTTAACTTTGGCAGAGTGAAGAAAAAGGTAGCCCGCACCCTCTCCAAGATTGAGTCCGCTTCTGGTAGCATCAAACGGACGGCATTTTTCACTGTCCAAAATACCCAATGATGAGAACCCATTAATAGTAAATCGGCATAAAGAATCGGTACCTCCGGCTATAACAGCATCTAAAAGTCCGGCCTTAATCATTCTGGCTCCCATCATAATTGCATTGTTTGCCGATGAGCATGCTGTATTTATTGTGGTAACAAAACTATTTATATCAAGTTTGCCGGCAATAAACTGAGTAGAGGCACCGCAATCATGACCTATGAGTTGTCTAAGCCTTCCGGAGTGATTATCTTTATTATAAGAGTGATAAAAATTTTCGCTTACATCCATACCTCCAACAGATGTTGCTGATATAAAGCCTACTCTAAGTCCATTAATATCAGCACCGGAATCCTCTAATGCCTCTTTTGCAGCCAGAAGACCAAGGAGAGTTGTTCGGGAGTATTCGCCCTCCGCCAAGCCTGCCATGATAGCAAGCTCTTGATTAGAGTGTTTTACCTCTCCAACAATAACACTATGACCTGTATTAAAAAGAGTAAGTGGACCAAGTGCTGTCTCTCCGGAAATCAGACCGCTTAGCTGAGCAGTTTTTCCAACACCCATTGCTGTAATAGCCCCAAGGCCGCCTATATATACTTCTTCACTCATATTAATCTCTTTTACAGAGTTTAAGGTCAATATCATATCTTCCTTCAAAAACATCACACCATCCAATAACTGCTACCTTTAGTAAAGTGTCTTGGGCTAAAAGCATAAGCTCTTCCATCATCTCACTTTTCCTCTCCTGTGTAGTTACAAAAAAGGTATTTTCCCCCTGAAACTTGAAACGAATTGCAGACTCTCCCATTAGTATATTGGGTAGGGTGTAAACAAAGATCGCAGGACTTACATTAGTATCCCCTTTTGTTAATATCTCATTCTGGTGACGAATATCTGTATCTAGGGATGAGGAGCTGTTTGCAATAAAGAATCCGTAATCAAATGGATTTTTCCCCTCATCAGTTATAAAATCCTTTAAAAGAGATGCTGTGGCAATTACACCCGCTTTTGACATATTGTCCATTTTAAAGAACTTAATGTCTTTCATTTCAAGCTCTTTATATATTGATCGAATCACACTGTCAAAGTCACCCTCGCCCTTTAATGTAAAATGTGACACCTCATGCCAATCATTTGGCAATATTGATTTTACTCTGTCTGTTGTTGCAGACTCCCTGGCAAATACAATTGCAGCATTGCATCCACCGAATCCGGATGCGCTCTTTAAGCAGCGATTTAGCTCTATAGGAATATCTTTAGAAGTAACCTTTATCTCCATTGGAACTCCCAATTCAGAATAACCCTTGGTCCCTAAGAGCAATGAGTTTCTCATCTGCCAGAAAGAGGCGATTGACTCAATTATACCTGATGCTCCAAGTGTATGTCCCCAGTATGGCTTGAGACTCTGGACCGGAACATCCCTCAAAGATGCCAGATGAATTGCTTTTGACTCCATCTCATCATTATAACTAGTAGATGTTCCATGAGCATTTATAAAATCTACCCGGGAAGCTGATGTTGAGCCCCATTCGAGAGCATTTAACATTGCCATTCCAAGTCCATCACCAGTACGGGATGGAGCAGACAAATGGTTTGCGTCGTTTGTTACGGCTCCACCTTCAATCACAATTGGGTCATTATCCTTTGCATACTCTTTTTTTCGTGATAAGATAACAACTCCTACAGCCTCTCCCAGAGATAGGCCATCTCTTGATGCGTCATACGGCCTGCAAATAGTTGGGCTAATGGAGTGAAAGGCCTCAAACCCGCTTACAACAAATTTTGTCATCTCGTCGGCACCAATCACAATTACGTTATCGCAATCACCTCTCTCTATTAGCCGTGAAGCGGTTATTAATGCATTTATTCCTGATATACAGGCATTTGAAATAACAAGAGGGGCTCTTTTTAACCCCAGATAAGAGTTAATTCGTTCTGCTGATTCTCCCGGAAAGAGCTCAGCCGGTAAACCTGATATACTTTGCTTAATAAGAGAGATGTTTGCCTTGGTTGTTGCGTAAACAATTCTTGTATTCTCTTTTACCAAAGTATCGAGTGATACTCTGCAACTAAAGGCGGCATCCTCAACAGCAAAGAGGATCCTCCTTTCAAGTGTTGTAAATGAATCTGATAATTCTCTGACAATTTTTGCATCCTTTACAATCTTTGCGCCGTTAAACGGAACAGAATAAATATCAGGATTATCAACTCTTTTTATTGCAGAAATATTGTCCGATACTCTGCTCATGTTTTCTTTAGTCGAGAATCCCAGCGGAGAGTATATGGAGTCTGCTATTACATAAACCATCTCTTTTACTCTATCAGTTTCCATTTTCTCTGCCATTCTATGTAAAACGCCGGTTTATTCCACTCAAGTTCTCCTTCATTATTTAGAAAAACCTGAAGAGAGTAGCCGGTTGCAACAAGTGTGTTGTCACTCTCTCGGTATATATCATACTCAAAGCGAATTTTTGCAGCAGGCAAAAAAATAAATTTTGTCTCAACTACTGCAGTTTCACCGTATGTAATAGATTTCATATAGTTACAGTGGAGTTCAACAACAGGGGCAGTATAACCTGCTCTGTATATATCCAAATACCCGATCCCATACCTCTTTCCAAAGGCCTCTCTTCCGTCTTCAAAAAATTTAATATAATTCCCGTGCCAGACAATGTTCATTGAGTCAACCTCGGAAAAACGAACCTTAACGCTCTCCCTATGCACCAGTGCCGCTTCATTTAAACCTCTTTTCTTTCTCATATGCTAAACACAAAATTACTTTTGTAAAAAAATCTTTAGTTCGGCTGAGGCAGCTCTCCTCTCGCCGCAAAAAAGTGCCGCCTCAATAAGTGAAATATCTCCGAATTCTCCCAACTTTCTGATTTGAGTTAAAAACTCTTCACCTGCAATTGGGAACTCTTTTATCTCAAACTTAGATACAGCACCTATAAAACCTACCGGTACATTTTCGCCAATGCTTACATACTGATAACCAGTTACAACAGCTGCCGATTGAGCCATATTCTCTATTACTCCGGGTTCGGTCATTCGAATACCTTCAGGGTCCATAAAGAGAGTCCCAGCAACCGGAGTAAAGCCGGTTACATGTGCACCATCTATCTCACCGTAGTAGCTATCAACAAAAACAAACGGAGCCCTCTGAGGTATAAGCCCCAGAATCTCCTCTCCGGTAACTATGGCTTTCTTAGGTACTCCCATATTAACCCTTTTTTCTTTTTTAATACTCTCATCTTGTCAATATCTGCAGACAGGGGATCATCCGGAAAAATCCATGCCTTGCCTGTCTCTTTTGCCATTGCCCGGCAACTATCTGCGGAGATTCCCTCAGCAAGATAGTAGGTAGGATCAAGCAGCGGATTATCTGCAGAAATAGTCCCATCTTCAATTGCCATTCTATGCAAAGGAGTTCCGGGGTATATTCTCATACCAATATATGGGAAAAATACCGAATATCGAATTTTTTTTGAGTTCTCCATTGTCTCTTTCAACGTCATTTCTGTCTCACCAATGCCCCCCCAATATAAGAAAATGAGCATAAAAAATATTGTATTTAAAAGCCATCTCGGAACAGTGTAAAACATCCTCTATAGTGAAGTTCTTTCCATAACGCTGCATCTGACTTGTACAAAGAGACTCAGTCCCGAATTCAATGTGCTTGAGCCCTGCTCTTCGGAAGAGTGAGAGAATATCATCGGTGAGATTGTGAGGAGAAAAATAGGCTCCCCAGTTAATCTTAATTCCGCTCCTTATTATCTTCTCTGCCAGTTCAACGTTGTAACTATTGTGAATATTAAAAACCGAATCAGTAAAGAAGACATAGTTAATCCCCTTATCTCTGTATAGCTTCTCAAGTGTACCAACAATAAGGTCTGTATCAAGAGTTCTTACACATCTTCCGTCAATAATCGGGTATGAACAGTAAATGCAGTTATAGCAGCATCCTCTTTTTGTCTGAATATTTAACATCCCGCTCCTCTCCCAGTAGAAGTCGGAGAGTTTATCGTCAAATTGCAGGTTTAATGAGTTAAGATATTTAGAATGAGGATTAAGCTCAACCCCTCCTGTCTCTTTGGATATAAGGCCTTCAATTTGTTTAAACCTATCAACTTCATCCCCAAGAGTAATGTTTGTTTTCTGGTTTAAATGAACTATCAGTTGGCGCAGACTCTCTTCACCCTCTCCTACTATACCGTAATCAGGAGCAAGCAGTTGAAACAACCTCTCGGGAAAGATTGAGAACCCCGCACCCCCCATAATTACTGGAACACTAGTGCAGGATCTTACTGCTGACATTATCCTGGAATAGCCAGGTATAAAACTTGTCATATCCAGAGAGTTTGCTCCGTCAATATTTCTTATGGAAATACCAATCCAATCAGGTGAATACTCTTTAATCTCACTTTCAAGGCCGGAAAGAGATAATAGATTCATATCTGCAATCTTTATCTCAAGCCACTCAAGTTTGTTTGAAAGATATGTCTTAAGGTATGAGAGACCCAGTGGATAGACCGGACAAGGGTCTGCAAGCGTATTTGCAGAAATTAGTAGCAGTCTCTTCTCTCTTCTCATTTCCAAAATCTATAATAGTTAAACCACTGTTCAGGTGCTGTTTTCACAACTTGCTCAAGACCATTTATATAGCTCTTAAGAATTACCGTTTCACCTCTTTCGGAATTAGACAATGCACCTTTTTTGCACAGATTAAAATGGAAAAGATATTTTTTGTATCCGGTGCGGATTGCGTAATAAAAGACAACCGGTACATCAAAGCGGGCAGCAATTACAAACGGACCAAGGGGAAAGGTGGCTTTGGATCCCATGAAATCCATCTCAACACCCCTGCTTCCGGGATTAATCCTGTCTCCCTGAATTGCAATATATGCTCCCTCATCAAGAGCGTCCCTTATCTCAAATATGTGAGCAAGAGAATTCTCCTTTACGGGAATCACTCTAAAAGTCTTCACTCTTTTTTGAGCTTCAAGTATTTGTTTTATTTTCTGATATTCCGATTCAACCATAACTACACACATCTCCTTTCCATATTTGTCAAAATATGGAGCCCCAATTTCCCAGTTTCCAAAGTGAGCTCCCATTATTACTGCACCGGTCTTACTATTAAGCACATCTTTTACCTCCTGAGGCTCATGAAACTCGAAACTAAATTTATGATATTGTCCTGAAGCAACAGCTGTTTTATCTATAAGTGCAACACCCAGATTAAAAAAACTTCTGTAAACAAAAAGTAGCGAAGAAAAGACTCCGTTGCCAAGAATCTTCCTGGAGTACTGCCAAACAGATGATGTTGCTTTTGGGGCAAATGGAATGAAGTAGATAACGACAAATGACAATAGCACATATGCCATTGTCACCCCAAAATGTTTAATGATAAATACGAATGTGAGATATCCGGTTACTCCACCTCTCGATTTACCGCTCCACTCAATCCGGACTCTCCCTTTTTTCATCTAAACGTGAATTGATAAAGTTGTAAAAATCGTTGAAGGTTTTAATGCCAACAAAATCCTTTGCCACAACAGTAAAACCAAAATTATGTTCTATAAGCACTACCATATCAACCAAATCAAGACTATCAAGATCGAGAGTATCCATTAAGGGTGCATCAGGTTGAATCACTTCAATATCAACCTCAAATTCATCTGAAAGAATAATGTTAATTTTTTCAATAAGAGTAATATCAACCATAAAATTCAATAACTATTTGTATCAATATTTTTAATAATAATTGTAGAGTTTGTTCCACCAAACCCAAATGAATTCGATAGAAGATGATCAAACTCACAAGAAACCATCTTGTTAGATATTTTAAGCTTTGACGATGCGTCGTCAGGTTTATTATAATTAAGTGTTGGAGCAATAAAGGAGTTCTTCATCATAAGAACCGAATAGACAACTTCGCTTGCACCAGCCATCCACATCTCATGTCCTGTAAGACTTTTAGTAGAACCAACATAGGGTTTATGACTTCCAAAAACTTCGTCAATAGCAAGAGCTTCGTTGTAATCGCCAATAGGAGTTGATGTAGCATGAGCATTTATATAGCCAATCTCCTCTTTTCTCAGACCCGCCTGATCGAGAGCCATTAAAAGAGAGCGCTTTGGGCCATCAATGTTTGGTACAGATATGTGGTCTCCGTTTGAAGAAAATCCATAGGAGAGAACCTCAGCAAGAATTGGAGCACCTCTTTTTACAGCAGATTCGTAGCTCTCAAGAATAACTGTGGCAGCGCCTCCACTTGGGACAAGTCCATCTCTGTCAGCGTCAAATGGTCTTGATGCTTCCCGTGGGGAGTCATTCCTGACAGAAAAAGCGTTAAGTCCATCAAAGCTAGAGACAGCATACATATTGACCTCCTGAGCTCCTCCGCAAATAATACAATCCTGAAGACCATTTTTGATCATCATATATCCCATTCCTATCGAGTGAGAGCCACTTGCGCATGCCCCTGATATAGTGAGATTTATACCTTTAAGTCTAAAAATTACCGAAAGATTCATTGTAACGGTAGAGTTCATCGATTGAAAAACAGATCCTGAACCCACTAATGTTGTATTCTTCTTTTCGCGGATTAAATCTACACCCTCAACAACAGCAAGAGCACTGCTATCATTTCCGTATAAGATCCCGACCTCGCGGTTATCCAAGAAGTGATCATCTATCCCTGCATTTTTGAGAGCCTCTGCAGTTGCAACATATGCATAGGCAGCCTCCTGTGACATTGAGTTCCTCTTACGCCTGTCAAGCACCTTTGTAAGATCAGGTTTAGGCAGAATGCCTGTAAGGGAAGAACGAAAGCCAAAGGCCTCTCTCTCTGGATCAATTCCGATTCCGG
>Ga0351906_1039_pt1 | contig 40366 bp, 39 predicted proteins | sample BONcelHT113001E5_FD_206866 | JGI IMG/M metagenome (GOLD analysis project Ga0351906, IMG submission 206866) | Enriched cells from coal bed in the Powder River Basin, Montana, United States - BONCAT cells T11 rep1 HSBNCT.T11.300.1.E5 ... | reverse complement strand
GTCGGCGTCGTAGAGGAGCACTCCCACGTAGCGGATGCGGCCCACACAGGAGTGGGCGCAGCCGGGCGCCTGGCCCGTCTCCAGTCGCGGGAAGCAGAGGATGCATTTCTCCGACTTGCCGGTGGTCCAGTTGTTGTAGATCTTCTTGTAGGGGCAGGCGGCCACGCACATGCGCCAGCCGCGGCACGTGGTGTCGTTCACCAGCACCACGCCGTCCTCGCCCCGCTTGTAGATGGCGCCCGAGGGGTGCTCGGCATCCCCATCCGCAAGGAGTTCGGGCTCGACCCGGTGCAGCTCAGCTGGATCAGCGCGGTCGCGGTGCTCAATGGGTCCATCTGGCGTCTGCCCTTCGGCATCCTGACCGACCGGTACGGCGGACGTATCGTCTTCACCACCATGCTGGCAGTGACGGCGATTCCCGCGTTCCTCGTGAGCCAGGCCAACTCGTACACACAGCTCCTCGTCTACGCGTTCCTCGTTGGACTCGCGGGCAACTCGTTCACGGTAGGCATCGCCTGGAACGCGGCGTGGTTCCCGGCCCACCGCCAGGGAACCGCCCTCGGCGTCTTCGGGGCCGGCAACGTGGGAGCCTCGGTCACCAAGCTCATCGGACCCGCGCTCATCACCTTGGTGCCGGCCGCCGGCGCCCTCGGCGGCGTGATCCCCGGCGGATGGCGATTCGTGCCCTTCCTGTACGGCGTGCTCCTTCTGGTCATGGCCGCGGTGATGTGGGTCGGAACGCCCCGCGTGGACCGGATCCCCGGCCAGGGCCGCCCGATCGCCAACATGCTGAAACCGCTGCGCAGGCTCTCGGTGTGGCGCTTCAGCCTCTACTACGTGGTGGTATTCGGGGCCTACGTGGCCCTGGCCGCCTGGCTCCCCCGCTACTACGTGGACGTGTTCGACTTGGACCTCTCCCACGCCGCGCTACTCACCGCCCTCTTCATCTTCCCGGCGAGTCTCCTCCGGCCGCTGGGCGGTTACCTCTCCGACCGTTACGGGGCCCGCCGTGTGATGTACTCGAGCTTCGGCGCCATGTTGCTGGCGAGCTTGGTGCTGTCCATGCCCCAAGGACACATCGTGCTCTACGTACCCGAGTCGGTCGACCCTTCTGGTGTCCGCGAGGTGATGCACTTCACCATGTCGGTGCGGCTGTTCACCGGCTTGGTCTTCGTGGTGGGCATCGCCATGGGCGTGGGCAAGGCGGCTGTGTACAAATATATCCCCGACTACTTCCCCAAAGACGTAGGTGCTGTCGGTGGGTTGGTGGGCGCCCTCGGCGCTCTCGGAGGGTTCTTCCTCCCCCCGCTCTTCGCCTACGGCGAGCAGCTCACCAAGATGCCCCAGGCCACCTTCATGATCCTCTTCCTCATCACCCTGGTCAGCGCGATCTGGATGCACCTGACCGTGGTGGGGTTCCTCCAGAGGGCGGCCCCGCAGCTCAAGGATGACTTTGAGACCCCGGCAACCTCCGCAGAGCGAGGAGAGTGACATGAACGAAGAAGTCGTTGCACCCGCCCCCACGTCCGGCACGTGGCTCGACACCTGGACGCCGGAGGACGCCACCTTCTGGGAGGCCACCGGGAAGCGGGTGGCCTGGCGTACGCTCACCATCACCACCGCGAGCCTTGTGTTGGCCTTTGCCACGTGGTTCATGGTGAGCGCCCTGGTGGTGCGCCTGCCCGGCATCGGGTTCCAACTCAGCACCACCCAGCTCTTCTGGCTCGCGGCAATGCCCGGACTCGCCGCCGGGACCCTGCGCGTCGTGCATACCTTCCTCGTGCCCATCTACGGCACCCGGCACGTGGTGAGCATCTTCACCCTGCTTCTGCTGGTGCCCTGCGTGGGTTGGGCGCTCGCTGTGCAGAACACCTCCACCCCGTACTGGATCCTCATGGCGCTGGGCCTCTTCGCCGGCTTCGGGGGCGGAAACTTCTCCTCCTTCATGCCGAGCACGAGTTTTTTCTTCCCGAAACGTCTACAGGGGACGGCCCTCGGTATCCAAGCGGGTATAGGGAATCTGGGCGTGAGCCTCACCCAGTTCGTCACCCCGTGGATCATCGGCTTCACCCTGCTCGGTGCCCTGGGCGCGTCCCAAACCTTCACGAAGGGCGAGATCACGAAACCCCTCTGGCTGCAGAACGCGGTCTACTGGTACATCCCCTTCATCGTGCTCTTCAGCGTGGTGGGCTGGTTCATGCTCCGCAGCGTGCCCGTGCGCGCGAACGTGCGCGAACAGATGGACATCTTCAGGGACAAGCACACCTGGTTCATGACCTCCCTCTACATCATGACCTTCGGCTCGTTCTCCGGCTTCGCCGCCTCCTTCCCCCTACTCATCAAGGAAGTCTACGGGGGCTTTCCCAACGCGCCCGACCCTCTCGCCTACGCCTTCCTCGGCCCACTGATAGGCTCGCTCGCCCGGGTGGCGGCCGGCCCGGTGGCCGACAAGGTGGGCGGCGGCGCCCTCACCATGGTGAGCGGCATCGGCCTTCTGGGGGGCGCCATCGCGGTGACCTTCTACACCAACCCGGAGAGCACGGCCCAGTTCCCCCTGTTCCTCACCTTCATGTTGGCGCTCTTCTTCTTCTCGGGTCTGGGGAACGCCTCGACCTTCCGGCAGATGCCGATCTGCTTCCCGCCGCGACAGGCAAGCGGTGTCATCGGCTGGACGGCGGCCGTGGCGGCATACGGGCCCTTCTTCTTCTCTGTGCTCCTGGGTGTAGCCATCGCCCGCACCGGGTCTCCCAACATCTTCTTCTACGGAGCGGCGGTCTTTTATCTGATCAACATCGGCGTCGACTGGTGGTACTACACGAGGAAAGGCGCGGAGAAGCCCTGCTAGTACCACCCCGGCGTTCAACCGCCGCTGAGCCTTGCTCGAGCAACGCGAGGGTGTCCCTCCCCAACGTGTGCGACGCCATCGTGGCGAACGCCGCGCGTGCCGGAAGCTAACGCCCCGCGCCGTTGAGGGCCGTGCCCGGATCGGCTCCCTCCGACCATCCCATCTCAATCCGATTGCGCCCGGACTGCTTTGCGTGGTACAGCGCCATGTCCGCCGAGCGCACCACCGCCTGGCCCGTAGCGCCGTGGTCCGGGTATACGGCCACACCGAAAGACATCGTGAGGCCGTTCAGCGGTCTGCCCTCATAGTGAACATGGAGGCGCGCGAGTTCTTTCCGCAGTAATTGGGCTCGTGTGCGCGTTGTCAGCAGCGTTGCCCCGGGCAGGATGAGGATGAACTCTTCCCCGCCGTAGCGGCAGGCGATGTCCTCTTGGCGTATGTGCGCGAGCAGAAACCCGCCCAATTCACGCAGCGCTGCATCTCCGGCCTCGTGACCGTAAGCGTCGTTGATCTCTTTGAAGAAATCGATATCGATCATGATAATCCCCACCGGCTGTTGACCGCGCTTCGCCCGCTGTACTTCTCGTTCCAGTGTCTCTTCGAGGTAGCGCCGATTGAACAACCCGGTAAGCGAGTCGCGGATCGATTGCTGACGAAGGGTCTCACGAAGATCGAGGTTCGCCAGCGCCAGCGCCGTGGTTTCGGCCACGGTGTGCGCCAATTGCTGCTTGGCCGGGGTCATGTGGACGTCGCTCTTGTCTTCACTTTGCAGCGACAATACGCCAAGTGTCTCCCCATGGGCTATCAAAGGAATGCATAGGTGAGGGGCGGTGAAGCCGTCGGTCGCATGAGGACAGTGACTGGGATGTCCCGATTCAGCCACGTGTGTCTGACCGTCCTGCAGGACCGGGCAATCGTTCGTCGAGAAGGCGGCCACGTTATTTCGGGCTGAAGAGAACCCCCAGTGAACCACAGGTTCGATGATATCCTGCGGAAGGTTGACCCTGAACAACGTGCCCGCCGCCCCAGGGAAGAACCGGGCGCAGGAGTGCTTTGCGATGGCATAGACTTCTTCGATCGTGAGGCCGGTCTGGAACGACGCGGCCATTTCGTTGATCAGGGTGATCTCACGATTACGCTGTCTAAGTTCCTTCAAGTTATGTGATAGTTCTGCGTTGACCTCCAGCAAGCTCTCTTCCGCGTTCTTGCGCTCAGTGATGTCCATGAGGACACCCTGGTTCATGACCCTATCGTCACTGCCCTTCATCACAACGGACTGATCGTACACCCAGATCACCCGGCCATCACGCCTCACCATGCGAAACTCGGAGTCCAGCGGCTCGCAGGTGGCTTCGGCATGCGCCTGAGCGGCGAGAACACCCGCGCGGTCCTCTGGATGCAGCTGCTTGGACCAGAGAGAGGGATCATCCAACCATTCCTGAACCGAGAAGCCCAACATCGCTTCGATCTGAGAACTGACATAGAAACATTGCCCCTTCTCCCCCAGATCCCCTTGGTACACGGCCCCCGGGGTCTGCTCGACGAGGAGGCGAAATCTGGTTTCTGATTCACGCAGAGCGGCTTCAACCCGGTGGCGCTCAGCAAGCTCTATATCTAATTCCCGAACGGATGTTTTCAGGCGCCTGGTGATGTAGAGGGCAAAGATAGTGAAGAAAGAAATAAGAGCTACAACAACTAGCCGAACTAAGAATTCAAAAGGCTCTGGGTCAAACACCTGACTAATATATGTTCCTTCGTGAAACCTATATACATATACAAATATGTCCAAGCTCCAGATGAATATGGCCAGGCCGATACCGGCCAGAATCAGACGGATGTAGGTAGCATTACCGCTCTTGTTCGGTCTTGGTGAAGTCAATCTGATCCGTCACTCTCGCCCAGCGCATCGCGCACTTTGATGGCGAGGTCTCTGGTTGAGAACGGTTTCTGAATGGAGTCCCGGCCGTTCATCTTGGGCATGACCACATCGGTAATGAGAAGGTTGATCTCGCCGACATGCTCCCCGGCCAGACGTATGGCCTCGCCCGGTGTGTTCGCTTTCAGCATCATGTATCCCAACTTTCCCAGCATGGTCGCGCCGAGTTTCAAGATCGCCGGCTCATCCTCCACCAGCAGCACGAAGGCGGGACAGCGTTTTCGTCTGGTTACTCAACCGCGAATCTCCTGTCTCATCGAAGCTGCGACTGTTCAGTCTCCCGTCGTTGTTGCCAGACTACGCCTGACCGTCAGGTAGCGCAAGCGCGAGGAGGTTGGCGCTTCACAAGAAGACATCTGCCGCGAGAGCATGAGCGTAGTCCCTTACGTCGAGCGGCCATACCTCCGAGTGTTGCTCAAAACGCTGCCTGTCGTCCGCGAACAGGGCGCGCGTAGCCTCCTCGAAGCCAGACTCGTTTCCCGCCCGATGAGTGCTTTGCAGGCTAAGGCGACGACCTGCGGGTCGCCGCACGCGATGCGTTCTGCGCCGGCGAAGGCCGTGCACGACTGTGACTGGCGGACATCCAAGGCGTCTCTCCTCGGCTCGACTGGTTATCTGAGCCATTCTATCCGAGTGAAACCCATAGAGCACTACTACCCGGGTAGATCACCCCAAGTTCGGATGGCGAGTAGACCGGTCCCTCCAAGACGGCCAACTAAAGAGTTCTCTCCAGGTTGATGGTCTTGGATGGAATAAAGTCATTATCGCTGAAGAAATGTACTAGTTCAGGATCATCCCAGCTAACCAAGGTGTATACCTTCTCAACTCCAAGAGTTCTTAAGTGGCATACAAACTCACAAATCAACTTCATACCTATACCCATATTCTGATAATCTGGATCTACGCCGATAGTATCAAGGGTTGCTTCTTCTTGGAAGATCCCATACTCTCCCATATATATGTGACCCATTACGAAGCCCACTACGGTTCCATCTGCGTCTTCTGCCACAAGCGAAGCCGGCAAGGAATCATTGTATTCAAAGAGCCTTTCGAACTTCATTGCATAGTACTCCGATCGCAGAGTCTTCAGCACCTTTTCGTCAATCCCAACGACAGCGTCGAGATCGACAGCCTTCATGAGTCTAACCTTGATCGCGTCATCGCTCATCGGGCATTCCTCTCATACTAGCGTCACATCTTGAGGCTGTCGGACTGACTGTATAAGCGACCCCGCCATCCGTCAAGCGGGCTGCGGACACCTCGGCGCCGCCGGATGGGCGCACGCGTGTCTCCCTCGCGATCTCGTGCTTCGCCGCGCGTCCAGGGTTGCAGGGAAATATCGCAACGCCCTGCGCGAAGTGGCCAAGTAGTCCGTGGCCTCAGGCGCACGCGAACCTCGCTGGGTCGATAGACTCGTGGTCGATGCGATCTATTTAGACCTACTGCGTGCACACGGTGGCGTGCAGGGGCTTCGCAACGAGGCCGCGCGCGAGTCAGCCCTGGCGCGACCACGCCGGCGGTTCGCCTACGAGCCGGGATCCGATGACGCCACCCTGGCGGCGGCCTACGGATGCGGATTGGCGCGCAACCATCCATTCAACGACGGCAACAAACGGGTCGCCTTCGTCGTCATGGGTGTGTTTCTGGGACTCAACGGGTTCGAGATCCAATCACCTGAAGCTGAGGTCGTCACCGTGATGCTGGGCTTGGCTGCCGGCTCGCTCACCGAGGAGCAGCTCGCTGAGTGGCTCCGCTCGCGACTCGTCGCAAGTCCCGACGGAACGTCGGGCTAACGTGTTTGGCGTTGACCTGCGCGGAATGAGGCGCGGATTCGAGCGGCCGCGTCCACCCGCGTCAGGTCCAACGCCCTGTTGGCGTGTGATCAGCCCTGTTGGCGTGTGATCAACTCGCCTGCTTGAGCGGCCGGAGTTGAGCGATCTCCTCTGCCTTCTCGGAGCGGAGTGCATGCCAGAGATCCCAATCCTGCTGGAGGCCCAGCCAGAAGTCGGCGCTCATACCCGTCACGCGCGCAAGGCGAAGCGCCGTATCCGGCGTAACGCCGCGCTTCGCGTTGATTACCTCATTCAGCCGAGGGAACGAAACTCCGAGACGAATCGCGAACGCGGACTGGGTAATTCCCAGCGGCTTGAGGAACTCCTCGAGCAGCATCTCGCCCGGATGGGTGGGCGGACGATGCGTCGGGAGACGGCGTTCCACCAGAGGCTTCCCACCAGCACCCTTAGTGGTAATCGGTGACTTCGACTTCGTTGGCATAACCATCCTCCCATCGGAAGCAGAGCCGGTACTGATCGTTGATCCGGATGCTGTGCTGTCCCTCTCGATCGCCGCGGAGGCGTTCGAGCCGATTTCCCGGCGGAACACTGAGCTCCCTGAGGGTCTGGACCCGGTTCAATTGCGTGAGCTTTCTGCAGACGACCGGCCAGAGCACAACCGGGCATGCTCGCCGAGCGCGGCGGCTGTCCACCCCGTTGAAGAGGTCTTCCGCAGCGCCATCGGCGAAGGAACGTATCACGGAGTGTATTATAACGCACTCCGTGATACGAAGCCAGCGGACAGATCACGCGTATGGCTTGACCCGCGAGTGAAGCGAGTCGGGGTCAAAGCCATTGTTAGAACAGCCGGCACTACACGGTCAACTGAACCTTCAGCTTCTTGCCGACCGCACCCGCTGCGCGCTCCAGCGTCGAAAGAGTCACAGAAGGATTGGTCGGATCGAGCAGCCGTTCGACCGCGGAGCGGCTGGTCCTCATACGCCGGGCGAGCTCGGACTGCGAGATGTGGGCCCGCTCCATCTCCTGTGCAATCTGGAACGCGATCACACGCTTTGTCGCGACCGCTTCCGCGTCAGCGAGGACCGCATCACGACGCTCTACCTACATAGAGCCCCCTTCCGCGTGCGTGGCACACGCCTTGTTCAGCTTGTCGGCCGCATCCTTCCATGTCCGGAGGACGTGGGAGTAGACGTCCATCGTCAGCATGACGGTGGAGTAATCCAGGCGCTCTGACACCTTCGTGGATCAGCGGCCTGTGCTCAGCTATCGGCCGCTTGGATTCGCCTGGGTCTCAACCGTTGCGGACACTCATCCGCGAACCTCTCCCTCTGCCGGCCTTGTGCCGAGGTGCTCCGTGCCATCGGGCGGTGCTGGGCCATTGCGATGATGCTTGACAGACTAGACAGGACTAGACGAAATGCGATAAGATGCGTTTAGTCTGTAAAGGGGGGAACATGGACCCGCGTAAGAACCCGTTTGCACCGGGTGCCGGTACGAAACCCCCGGCCCTCGTCGGTCGCGATGATCAGATCGAGTCGTTCGACGTGCTGCTCGAGCGTCTTGAGAACGGCTACGCTGAGCAGTCGATGATCATCACCGGTCTCAGAGGTGTCGGCAAGACCGTGCTGCTCGAGGTCTTCAGGGAGAAGGCCGAGGCTCGGGACTGGGCTACTGTCGAGTGGGAAGTTGAGAAGAACTCCCCATTCGGCTTGAAGATGGCCTCTCAGGTCCGCCGCGCGATCCTACAGCTCGCGCCAAAGGCTCGGTGGACGAATCGTCTGGCCAGGGCGGCCTCGATTCTCAAGTCATTCACTGTCACGTTCAATCCGGATGGCGCGATGACGGCCGGCCTCGATATCGACGCACTCCTCGGCGTGGGAGACAGTGGTACGCTCTCGGAGGATCTGACGGACTTGTTCGTCGCGACCGGTGAGGCTGCTCGGGAGCAGGGGACGGGGGTCATCTTCCTTCTGGATGAGATCCAGTATCTGCAGACCAGCGAGCTCGAAGCTTTAATTGCCGCTCTTCACAGATGTGCCCGGAGGTCTCTGCCGATCACCCTCGTGGGTGCCGGTCTGCCGCAAATACCTCGCCTTGCCGGAGAGGCAAAGTCGTACAGCGAGAGGCTCTTTCGCTTTCCCGGTATCGGGGAGCTGGACGCCAAGACACACGCTCGGGATGCACTTGTACTGCCGGCGCGCGATCTCGGGGTGGAGTTCGAGAGCGACGCCATCGACTTCATCGTTAGCTACACGCAAGGTTACCCATACTTCCTGCAGGAGTACGGCAAGATCGTGTGGGACGAGTCACCAACGTCGCCGATTTCCCGCGTGCACGCCGCGTCGGTCCTGCCCCTGGTGGAGGCGAAACTCGACGAGAGCTTCTTCCGCGTTCGGGCTGAGCGGACAACCGAGCTGGAACTTCGGTATCTCTATGCGATGGCCGAGCTTGGTCCCCAGGCCCATCGCGCAAGCGAGGTCGCGCGCGGGATCGATCGAACGACGGAGCAGGCGGGGCCCATCCGCTCGAGGTTGATCGACAAGGGCCTTCTCTACACCCCCGGCCATGGGTACGCCGCGTTCACGGTTCCCCAGTTCGACAAATACCTGCTCCGGCGTCACTCGGATCTGGCGGAAGTCCAAGAATAGGACGCATCCCGCTTCCGATGTTCCTCCACCAGCGCCTGTACGGGGGCGCCTTCCGCCAAATCCTCGATGCGACCAGCACAAAGCGGGGCGACCTTATTGAGGAGGAGGTGTGAAAAAGGGTTCTCCGACGTCGGGATTCTCCATGTGCGCACGGGCTCTGCCAACCAGAGTGAGATCGAGACTCGGTTTGGACTAACGGTGAGGCCCACTCCTGATTTCGTCGTCTACGACGTAGCCGGACATCTGCAGGCGCTCCTCGAATGCAAAGGCGCGAACGACGGCGGCACCGCGCGGGACAAGGCCGGCCGGTTCCGCTCGCTCAGGGGCGAGGCGGGTCGACTAGGAGGCGTGCCGCTTTTCGCAGTGCTGGCAGGCCTTGGATGGCGTCGAACCGCCGACGCTTTGGGGCCCGTGGTGCGCGACACCGACGGTCGCGTGTTCACCCCGGCCAACCTGGACGCGATGCTCGCGTGCCGACCCTTTCCGGAGCTGGTCGGCTCGGCGCTGAAGCGAGCTTAGACGGCGGCCAAGACCCGGGCTATAGTTCCCGGGCTGCCGCCATGATGACGCCTACTCCGCGCTGCGCCCTTTCAGATACGGCAGCAGCCCCCCGGCGGCCACCAACTCCTGCATGAAGGCGGGCAGGGGCTCGGCCTCATACTCGGCGCCGGTGGTCAGGTTGCGGATGAGACCGGTGGAGAGGTCCACCTGCACCTCGTCGCCCTCGGTGATGCCGTCCACGGCTTCAGGTGCCACTAGGATGGGCAGGCCGGTGTTGAAGGCGTTGCGGTAGAAGATGCGGGCGAAGCTCTTGGCGATCACCACCGGGATGCCGGCCCCCTTGATGGCCATGGGCGCGTGCTCGCGGCTGGAGCCGCAACCGAAGTTCTCGTCGGCCACCAGGATGTCGCCCGGACGCACCTTCCGGGGGAACTCGGGGTCGGCGTCCTCCATGAGGTGCTCGGCCAGCTCCCGCGCCGTCTTCATGTTGAGATAGCGGGCGGCGACGATGAGGTCGGTGTCGACGTCGCGACCGAAGCGCCAGGTGCTGCCCGTGATCACTGCACTGCCACCGGGGACCGCGCCCAGCTCGTTGTACGCAGCGCTGCTCATGCGGGCCTCCTCACGCCGGCGGGGCGGTTGGCGCCGCCGCCTGGTGTTCTCCTCACGCCGATCTGGTCGGGGGTCGAGATGTGACCGGTAACGGCACTGGCGGCAGCAACGTACGGGCCGGCCAGGTAGACCTCGCTGCCGGGGTGGCCCATCCGTCCCACGAAGTTGCGGTTGGTGGTGGAGACGGCGCGCTCCCCCTCCGCCAGAATGCCCATGTGCCCGCCCAGACAGGGACCGCAGGTGGGCGCGGAGACCACGGCCTCGGCCTCCAGGAACACGTCGAAGAGGCCTTCGTCCATGGCCTGCTTCCAGATGACCTGGGTAGCGGGGATGACGATGCAGCGCACGTCCTTGTGCACCTTCTTCCCGCGGAGCACCTCGGCGGCCATGCGCAGGTCTTCGATACGACCATTGGTGCAGCTGCCGATGACCACCTGGTCGATGCGGATGTGGGAGAGGTCGGCGGCGGGCTCGGTATTGGAGGGCAGATGGGGCTTGGCCACCATCAGGGGTACGTCGGCGGCGGACCAGTTGTAGGTGCGCAGGTACTCGGCGCCGGCGTCGGACTCGTAGTACACGGGCTCGCGTCGGAAACGGCCCTCAACGTAGGCGCGGGTGACGGCGTCGGGCGCGATGATGCCGTTCTTGCCGCCCGCCTCGATGGCCATGTTGGCGATGGAGAAGCGGGAGTCGATCGAAAGGCCGGAAATTGCCGAGCCGGCAAACTCCATGGCCATGTAGAGAGCTCCGTCGACCCCGATGCCGCCGATGGTGTAGAGGATGATGTCCTTGCCCGTGACCCAGGGCGAGAGCTCGCCGTCGAAGACGAACTTGAGCGACTCCGGCACACGGAACCACACCTGGCCGGTGGCCATGGCGCCTGCGAGGTCGGTGGACCCCACCCCGGTGGCGAAAGCGCCCAGGGCGCCGTAGGTGCAGGTGTGGGAGTCGGCGCCGATGACCACGTCACCCGGGCCCACGAGGCCCATCTCGGGGAGTAGGGCGTGCTCGACGCCTACGCGGCCCACATCGTAAAAGTGGGTGATGCCGTGGCGGGCCGAGAACTCCCGCATCTGCTTGACAAGCTGGGCGGTCTTGATGTCCTTGTTAGGGGTGAAGTGATCGGGGATGAGGGCGATTCGCTCCGGATCGAAGACGTCGATAAAACCGGCCTTCTCAAACTCGTCGATGGCCACCGGGGCGGTAATGTCGTTGCCTAGACAGAAGTCGACGCGGGCCATGATCAGCTCGCCCGTCGATACGGACTCTCTGCCCGCCGCACGGGCCAGGATCTTCTCGGTGATGGTCATAGGCATGGTCAGTCGGTCCTCCAATTCTCCGTCCTGCGGTGCTTCGACCTGCTTGATATGTGGATTGTACCAAGAGGAGTGCAGCCCCCGCGGGGGGTGTGGAGACGAGCATGAGCGCGTATGTGGCAGTAGTCGCCTTACCACCGTTCGAAGTAAGGCGACCAAGGTAAATGCGGAGAGGCACTGTTGGACCGCTTGGCAGACGATGGACTCCGCGACACGACAACCTGATTGCCCGGCAGGAGAGGCCGCCTCCGCAGCCGACGCCCCCCTGGGCAAGGCGAAGAAGCTTCTCCTGAGCAGCGATCACGGCACCATCCCCTACGACGAGGTCAACGTCATGCGCACGACTGGAGTGGGCGGCTCACTACTTCGATTTCTCGATCTCCTCTTCGACCTCTTCTGCCCCTTCTGCATAGAACTTCTCTTCATCTGGGGCCAGCACGTGAAGCAGCCGCAGGAACTCTCCCGCGTGGACACGCTCTTCATCGGCGATGTCCTTGAGCACCTCGATGGCCAGCTTGTTGTCCGTTGATTCGGCAAGCTGCATGTACAACTGGATCGCTTCATATTCCGCAGCAATCATGAATCTGATTCCACGGATGAGTTCCCCATCTGTGAGCTTCCGATCGTTGGCCAAACCTGAGAAGGGCGACCCGAATTCCGGCATGACTACTCTCCTTTCTTCCTGTCTGTCGGATTTCATACCCAACGTGTCTGCTCGAAACGCGGGTCAGACAAACGTCCGCCCAGCCATGCGCATCATCCGCGACCGCGGGGCAGTGGAATGGCCATCCAGTGCATCGATTTGTTCTGTAACCGCGAGTGCGATGGAGAGAGCGGCGAGCCCGACTGCTGACGGGCAGGCGACGACGACCCGAACCTCGCTTTGCACCCTCGCGTCAGGGCCCCGCTTCAACTTCCCGCTGGAAGCCACTCGCAACACGAGGTTCTCCCGCGCGACTCCGCGTGCCGCTGCTACCACTCGCCGCGACGCCGCCGCCGGCCGGATTGCGGGCGCCCTCCGAACTACCAGCCTACCGTGACCGGGATGCCCTTCTGGTGCCGCAAGACCGCCGCCCCGTACTCGGCGCCCGGAGCCCACTTGCCGCTCAGGTCGAGGACGATACGCACGTTCCCACGGTGCACAAGCCCCCCGATGACGAAGTGGCGCGGATCGCCGGGCACGTTGGGGTCGGTGGAGCGTACGCAGTAGGGATCCTCAAGGTGGTCGGGGTAGACGTACCAGGCCAAGTGCGCGTAGTGGGCGATCACGCCCAATTCGGCGGTGGCGAAGGAGTTACCCGGCACTTCGCCCCCGGTGGCTCCGATGCCCGCCATGTTGTTCTGCTCGGGCTGCACGTCGCCCCCGTACTCCCCGAACCCCGTCTCGTGCACCATCTGGGCCCAAGCCATGTCGGCCCGGATGCCGAACCGGCGGCCCAGAAGCACGTACATCTTGGCCAGATCGGCCAGAGGCACCGTGAACTTCTCGGCGGTGCGTCCTTGATTGCGGAAGTAGGAAACCAGATCGGCCGACGATCCCAGGAAGAGCCCGTTCAAGCCGAGCGGATCGGTGCCCATGAGGTTGTAGAGGAGCGCCGCCGTCTCGGCCCGTGTGGCGTCACGCCAGGGCGAAGCCACGAGCACGGTGGGCAGGTAGCGTAGCAGCCCGTTATATTGCGCGATGCGGGCGGTGGGCCCGTGGGCGTGGTCAAAGTTCCCCCACACCGAGCGGTACGAGCTTGGCGGGGTGGTCAGAGTTCGGCCGGACGCCCGGGTCATCATCGTGACCGCCTGGGCCAAGCTGACGCGACCCCCAGGATTAAAAAGCGGCTTACCCCCCTGGGTGCCCCCCGTGCCGGTGGTGATGCCGTCGCGCGCCAAGGCCGCCACATAGTTGTCGGGGTAGAGGGTCTCGGCACCTGTGAGCTGCACGTCGGCGAAGGGAGATATGTCGGCCTCGCTCACCGGGATGCGCATGGCCAGCACGATCATCTTGGCGAACTGCCGGCGGGTGACAGGCGCGTCCGGACGGAAGTCGCCATCGGAGAAGCCGCTCACAACGCCCAACTGAGCCATGACGTCCACCTGCAGACGGTACTGGTGTCCGGCGGGCACGTCGGAGAAGGAGGCAGCGGCCGGCGCCGCTGTCAGCAGAACCGCGGCCAGAACTGCGAGAGTCAGGAACACGCAACGGGGAGCAACCTTCTGTGAGAGGCCGGGCCACCGACCGTTCAAAGCTCGATCGTTCATGAGGATCTCCAAGGTTATTCGTAGGATACCAGTAATCCCTGCGGGAATCGTTCGCCACTACCAAGAGGCAGCGTGCCGTCCGCGAGCCCGAGTATACTTTTCGAGTCTGCTTCCCGAGTCTGATCCCGGCCCGCGTGGAGAGTGTTACGTGAACATCGACGGCGTCACCTTCGACTTCTGGAACACCCTGTACACCGACCGGCCGAGTAGCGATTCCGACTTCGTCCGCTCCGAACGCCTGGCCGCCCTCCGGGAGGCAGTGGAGACCTGCGGCGGTGCCGCCACACCGGAGAAGCTCGGGGAATCGAACTCCAGCGGGTTCGCCGCCTACGTGGAAGCCTGGCGCACCGGGCGCCACTATGGAGCCCGCGAGCACGTATACCACGTTCTCGGCCTGCTCGGCGTCGCACCCTGCGACGGAGGGGTGAAACAGGCCGCTGAGCGCATCGAAGAACTCGGCAGACAGGCAGATCTCGTGCTGCTCCCAGGAGCCGCGGAGGCGGTGCCGCTGCTGGCGACGGCTGGGGTGAAGCTGGGGCTCATCTCCGACACGGGACTCACTCCTGGGCGTATCTTGATGACTTTTCTGGAGCGTGACGGCCTACTCCCCTACTTCTCCAGCCTTACGTTCTCGGACGAGACCGGCTTCCCCAAGCCCGATCCACGCATGTTCCAACGTACGCTGGCAGAGATGGGAGTGGACGCCGGCACCTCCCTCCACGTGGGTGACACGCCTCGAACCGACATCGCCGGCGCCCTCAGAATGGGCATGCGCGCGGTGCGTTTTGCCGCGGTCAGCGACAGCGACGAGCCGCCCGCCGCACACGCCGTGATCCGCGACCACCGCGAACTGCTGCGCCTGGTGAAAGAGCTCTAGCCGGCGGCCTCGTGGCGCCGCCGCCGGCCCGTGAGCTTGCCGGCCTCTGGCTCCGCGAGCCGCGGATGCCGGCGCCGGGCGAGACCTAGCGGGTCTCCCGCAACCGCACGGTGGTCGCCAGCAAGACCGCCGCGCCGAGTGCCGTAGCCGCCCCCACCCAGAAGGGCGCCGCGGGCGAGACCCGGTCCCAGAGCACCCCGGCCACCGCGCTCGCGGGCAGCGCCGCCGCTCCCACAACAGCGTGATACGCGCCGAACGCGGTGGCGCGCCGCTCCGGCGGAGCCAGCTGGGCCAGCAGCGCCCTCCCGGTGCCGTCGGCGAAGCCCATGTAGACCCCGTAGAGCAGGAAGAGGACCCAGATGTGGGCGGGCTCGCGGGCCAGCGCGAGCCCGGCGTACGTGCCCGAGAAGAGCAGGTAACCCACCACCAGCAGGCGCTTACGCCCGAAACGGTCGGCGAGAAGCCCGGCCGGCACCGACAACCCGGAGTAGACCAGGTTGAAGACCAGGTAGATCAGGGGTATGAGCGCGGCTGTCACGCCCACGTCTTCCGCCCGCAGGATCAGAAAGGCGTCGGAGGAGTTGCCCAAGGCGAACAGGGCCGTGACCAGCAGGTACGCCGAGAGCGGGCCGCCCAGAGCCCGCGGCGACCAGCGCCTGAGGATCGAGTCGGCTCCCCTGCACTCCCGCTCGGTCACGCTTGCCGCGTCGTGCCGCCCGACCGCCCGGGCCCCGGGCGCCCGGGGCCCGGGCCGGCGGCGGCGTTCCTTGACAAAGAATGCTACAACGGCCACCGCCACGAGGCCCGGGATCACGCTCAGCCAGAAGACGGTGCGGTAGTCGCCGGGCCGCAGGCTGAGCACCAGGAAGGCAACGCCCGGACCGATGACGGCGCCCAACTGGTCCATGGCGCGGTGGAAGCCGAAGTTGCGGCCGAGATCCCGCCCCGCGCTGGAGTCTGCCACGATGGCGTCCCGGGGGGCGGTGCGCACTCCCTTGCCCACGCGGTCGACGAAACGGACGCCCAGGACCTGACCCCAGGACCCGGCCATGGCCAAACCGATCCGGCTAAGGGCGGAGATGCCGTAGCCCGCCCCCATGAGCGCCTTGCGGCGGCCGACGCGGTCGCTATACCAGCCCGAGGCAAGCTTCAGGAGACTGGCGGTGGTCTCCGCGATGCCCTCGATCAAGCCGATAACCGACTTGTTGACCCCGAGCACCGCCGACAAGAACAGGGGGACCAGCGGATAGACCATCTCCGAGCTGAAGTCCATGAAGAAAGACACCACGCCCGCCGCGACGACGTTTCTCTGGAGCCCCAGGAAGCCGCGGCTGGATTCTTCAGACGGGATCCCGCCGGCCGGGTCGTCCGCGACGAGGTCGTCAGGCGACATCAGGCCTCTCCCCCACCCCCGCGATCCACGAAGGCGATACGCTGGGCGGAAACGGGCACTTCTTGGGTCGCAAGTGCGCCCACGGCCCGCTCGCGCAGATCCGTGCCCAGTTTCCAGGCGTCAGGCTGGTCGGCGGCCCAAGCCAGGAGACGCACGGTGATTCCGGTGTCGTCGTTGTCGGTGACCTCCACCGCGGGCTCGGGATCATCGACGATGAGGGGATGGGCGCGAGCGAGTTCCAATAGGGTCGCCCGCACCGCCTCGACGTCCGCCCCGAAATCCAGCTTGAAGGAGACCGTAGCCGCCATCCGTGCATCCTTCACCGTGTAGTTCTTGATGATGTGGCTGGACAGCAACTGGTTGGGGATGACCACGCGGCGGTTGTCCCACGTCTTGATGAAGGTGTAGAAGAGGCCGATCTCCTCGACTTCGCCGTACTCGTCTTCCACCTTCACGCGGTCGCCGAGGCGCAGAGGCTGCACGAAGGCGATGATCACCCCGGAGACGAGATTGGCGGCGGTGGTCTGCGCGGCGAAGCCCAGGGCGATGCCGACCAGACCGGCCGAGGCGAACATGGCCACCGAGATCTTGCGCAGAATAGCCACGTCGACCACATAGAGGGCCAGCCCCAGCCCGAGAAAGAACAGAGCGGCCGCTGCCAGCCGTTCGATCATGCGAAAGCGGGTATGGGCGCCGGCGTTGAGCTCGGCCAGGGTGCGGTGGGTAAGGAAGCGGTCGACCGCCCGGCGCATGAGCCGCACCGCGATCCAGGCCCCCACAAGGATGACCAGAGCGTAGCCCAGGTTGACCAAGGTCTCGCGATGAACGGTCAGAAAATCCACGCGCCCGCCTACGAGCCCGTCGCCGCGCGACCGCGACCCGAGCGCAAGAAGACCGCCGCCAGACCGACCACAAGCACGGCCGCCACCCCTAGTGCGATGGCCATCATCACCTTGGAGGGTGCGATCTTCACGGTCCGCTCGGCTTGGGTCATAAGCACCACCGGCACCTCTACACCCAGACCCGCCGCGTCGGCGAGCTCCTGCGTGAACGACATGTATTTCAGCTCGGCGACGACGCGTGCGTCACCGGAGAGGCCTTCCGGCCAGTTAAAATTGATCGTCTCCTCTACGATCCCCGCCGGCGGGATCCGACGGTCGGAGTAGACCGACGTGGCGAACCAGACCGGTACATGGTCGTGGTTACCCTGGGCGTCGGCAAAGACCGTGTGGTATTCGACCCTACCCAGCTCGACCGGGTCGCCCTTGCCCGCCACCGCTTTGACCTCCAGCCACATGCGGCGGGTGTCGGTGAGGCCGGTTGGTAAGTAGTGGCCCGCGCCCACGTTCTTGACCTTGACCAGGGCACGCATCGCGTCCCCGGGGTTCACTCCCTCCGCGCCCGCGCCCTCGATCACCAGTTCGAGCGCAGCGGCGCTCTTGAGCAACTCCTCGGCGGCAGCCTTGTCGCCGAAAACGGCGTTGGCGCCCTTGAACGACATTTCATAGACCGCCTCACGCTCCGGCCCGAACGTGGCCGCCACGCCCGCCTCCGGCTTCGAGGGGCCCGGCCCCGGGGTCATGTGACAGTCCTGACACTGAACCCCAGCCTTCGCCCACTCCCCCTCGGCCCATTCGGTGTAGGTGGCTTCGAGAGCCAACCCGTTCGTCGGATGGTTGACGTCGTGGCAGCTGCCACAGAACTCCGACGTGGTGTGAAACTCCGAATACGAGGTGTCGTGGCCCGGGGATACGGAGTCCTTGTAGGGTCCCCGCTTCACCAACCCCGGATCGCTTTCGAAGGAGCCGTTGCCCAGGCGACCCGGCGCCTGGCCCGAGACTGTGTGGCAGAAATCGCAGGTGACACCCGTTTTCGAGATCTCGGACAGCGCGCTCCCGTCGGTCATGCCGATTGGCGGCGCCGTCTCGCCCAGCCGATCGCCGATCGGTGAATGGCACGTGAGGCAGAACACGCCCACCGCGCCGTCAGTCTGCTCGTCGGCGAGGCGCAACTCGTACAGATACAGGGGATCTACCGCGGCCTGCGAGTGCATCGACCCCCGGAACTGCTCGTACAGGGTCTCGTGACATGAGCCGCAGGCCTCCGGAGGTTGAAAGTTGGGTGAGAGTCTCTGCTGCGCGCCGGCGGCGCCGGGCAGGGCAGCCGCTATCACGAGCGCAGCGAGTAACAGCAGAAGTACACGCGACACTACGTCACATCCCCCAGCATTCTTTCAACATGCGAACTACCTCCCACAGGTCTCGTCTCAACAAACCGAGTCCGTCAGCAGCTGATTCTACCCCGTATGTGTACGGATGGGGCGGGCGAGGCATCATGAATAGGGTAGGAGAATTCAATAAGGCTCAATAAGAAGGAGATGGGGTGTCCGGTGACGGCGACAAGCTGAGAGAGTACCGCGAGAAGCGCGATTTCGAACGCACCTCGGAGCCGACCGGCGGCGGCACCGGGCCACAGCCCGACCGCCCCCTCTTCTGTGTGCAGAAACATGCGGCCCGCTCCCTGCACTACGATGTGCGCCTTGAGATCGACGGAGTTCTCAAGTCGTGGGCGGTCCCCAAAGGACCGTCGCTCGACCCGGCAGACAAGCGCCTGGCCGTCATGACCGAGGACCACCCGCTCGAGTACGGCGACTTCGAAGGCGTCATCCCCGAGGGCGAATACGGAGCCGGAAGCGTGGTGCTCTGGGACATCGGCTGGTGGGAACCCGATTTCTCGCGCATGAAGAAGACCGCCCCGGGAAACGCGGCCGTGCCGGTTGAGGCATCGGGGGCCGCCCCGAGCGACACCCCAGACGACACCCCGGGCGCCGGCCCAGTCGTCGGCCAAGACCTCTCCGCGGGTGAGCTCAAGTTCATCCTCCACGGGGACAAGCTCTCCGGGAGCTGGACCCTCGTGCAGATGAAGGGGCGTGGGGAGAAGAATTGGCTGCTGATAAAGCACAAGGACGAAGATTCCCGACCGGGCTCGGCCATCGTCGACGAGGCCCCACTTTCGGTCTCGTCCGGCCGCAGTATCGAGGAGGTGGCCGTCGGGCAGCCCGCACACACCGAACAGCTTGCAGACGCGATCGAAGCACGCGCCGCTGGGGAGAGGTCGCCCTCCACTGCGGCCGACGGCTGACTGCCGCGCGCGGAAAAGCCCCTGCTCGATCACACCTTCTCCATCGGTGGCAAGCGCGTCACCTTCACGCACACCGACAAGGTGTATTTCCCGCAGGTAGGCATCACCAAGGGCGAGCTGCTGGCCTACTACCACGACGTCGCCCCCTTCCTCCTCCCCCACTTGCGCGACCGCCCGCTCACGCTCGAGCGCTACCCGGAAGGCGTGGAGGGAGAATCCTTCTACCAGAAGGACGTGCCCTCCTACTACCCCGAGTGGTTACGCACCTTTTCGAAGAAGTACGAGCGCGCCGGCAAGCTGGTGCACCATCCCCTCGTCGACGATCTGGCGGACCTCCTCTACCTGGTCAACTTGGGCACCCTCACCTTCCACACCATCCTTGCACGCATCGACGACCCCACTCACCCCGACGTTCTCGTCATCGACGTGGATCCTCCAGCCGCCGGGGACGAGGAGCCCTCGTCCGCGTTCGACCGCGCCCGGGAAGCGGCGCACCTACTCCGCGACCAACTGCGGGAGGAGGGTCTCGAACCGCTGGTGAAGACGTCGGGCAAGCGGGGTCTGCACTTGGGGCTTCCCCTCGACGGCAGCCTCGACTTCGCTCAGGTGCGCGACGTGCTGGCGACCTTGTTCGAGAAGGCGATCGCCCGGAGGCCGGAACTCCTCACCCAAGAGGCGCGGAAAGAGAAACGCGGCGACCGCGTGTACCTCGACGCCCTGCGTATGGCCCATGGGGCGAGCGTCGTGCCGCCCTACGTCGTACGTCCGACCCCGGTGGCCTCCGTCTCGATGCCGCTCACCTGGGAGGAGCTCGACGCCCTGGAGGACCCGCTCGTCTTCACCGTACGCACCGCGATGGAGCGATTGCGGGAGGTCGGCGACCTGTGGGCTCCGCTGAGCCTGCCCGGGCGTTCCTCCGTGCCACCGACGGGCTCCTAGGTCCGATCGGCTCCGGCGCACGCCCCGCTCCCGGCGCCGACCTCCGCACCGACCAGAGGGGGCCGAGGTCGGCTACTACGCGCACGGCACGGCGCCCGGGTTAGGGGAGAGCGCCTCCCGGGAACAGAGGCGGGGAAGTGGTCCGCGGGTCCACGAGGCAGGAAGCGTCTGATCAGGGGGTCTTGCGATCATGAGAGTCTTGCTCTCCGGAGCAACCGGGTTCATCGGCACGTCCATCACCAGCTACCTGCTGCTCGGAGGGCACACAGTTCGGGCCCTGAGCCGGTCGGTAAAGAAGGCGGAGGACACGCTTGCGAACCGGCCCGGCGTCCAGGCCGCGCTCCGCGAAGGTCGGCTGACCTTCGTCGCGGCCGACGTCACCGATCCCGCCTCACTCGGCGCCGCGGTCGGCGACCTGGACGTGGTGATCCAGTGCGCGCAGTTCCCCGGAGCCCCCGTGGAGGATGCCAGGCGCGGCCTCACCTACATGAAGGTCGACCGGGACGGCACCCTGAACCTGCTGACCGCTGTCGCAGCGGAATACGGCGCGCGCACGGCCGGTCCGGGGATGAACCGCTTCCCCGAGGGAGCTCCCCGCTTCCTTTATCAGAGCGGGGTCACCGTGTCGGCGACCTCCTCCAGATACTGGGACCGGGCCAAGTGGCAGGCCGAGGAAGCCATCCGCGGAAGCGGTTTGGAGTGGGCGATCGTCCGCTCCAGCTGGGCCTTCGGCCCGGGTGACGTCGCACTCAACCGGATCATCGGCTACTCCGACGTCTTGCCGTTCGTACCCATCTTCGGCAACGGAGAGGAACGACTCACCCCTGTGTATGTGGAAGACGTGGGCCGCCTGTTCGCGAGGTTGGCGGACGACCCCGAGGCCTCCCGGGACGCCACTCTCCCGCTGGGCGGCCCGGACGTCATGACCATGAACGAATTCCTGCGTATGGTGCTCGAGGTTATGGGACGGCGCCGGCCGATCCTGCATGTCCCCAAGATCGCGGGCAAGATCCCGGCTGCCGTGCTCCAGTACCTGCCGGGACGCCCTCTGTCCCCCGGGGCGGTGGATTTCTCATCCCAAGGCGGGGTGGCCGATCCAACCGCCCTTAAAGAGCGCTTTCCCGACTTCGCGCCTACACCTACCCGCGAAGCCTTGGAGAGCTACTTGGGGTCGCGAAGAGGGTCGCGATCGTCGTGATCGTGGGCCGGATGCCCAGGCTCGTGATCGTGTTCGAGGGCCGGATGCGCGACCCCGTGACTATGGTGCTCCGCCACGCCCGCACCGGGCGCCGAAACGCCTACTCAGCCCCGGCTCGCCGTGATGGCCACAGCAGGAGCTCCTCGTTCGGACCTTGATCCAGTTGTTGCGCAACACGAGGGCGTGAAAGAGGCGCCCAGCGCGGCCTTCCGCGTCCGGGCGCCCAGCCCCCCGAGCAAGCCCTCCCCCCAAAGGGATTGCCCGCTGAAGATATCGGGATTCCGCGTTCCTGTCAACTATCCACCTTAGTTTCGGTAGATATAGTGCCTCTGTGTGGTGCCTCTGCAAACGTCGCCGATGGTCGAGACCCGAAACACGGCGCGCCGTTTCCCCGCGATCCCCCTGGGGTACCTGGGAGGTCATGGATCACGAAACCACAACTGAGGAGATCAAGAAGCAGCTGGCCAGGACGCAGGAGTACCTCGCAGAGCTCAAGAGCGCCCTGCCGAAGCACTCTATCCGGCCCCACCAGCTCATCGAGATCGAGGACACGGAAGAGCGGGTAGAGGAGTTGCTTGCGGAGCTTTCGCGCCGCGATCTCCAAGGCTGATCTGAGTCCGGTTCGGGACTAACTCGAAGCCGACTCCCTCACGACATCCGGCGGCTCGTTGGGCGAAGACCCGGTGGCGCCCTCGCTCGTGGCAGGCGGCTCGTTGGGCGCGCAGCCGGTGGTGCCCGCGGTCATCGGGGGCTGTTCGTCGCCGATCTCGACGCGCTCCTCCGTCAGTTTCGTGTGCACGTACAGGAACACCAACCGTGCGGTGGCCATGATGGGCACGGCCAGGTAGGCCCCCAGGATGCCGGCCACGCTGGCCCCGGCCATAATGCCCACGATGATCACGATGCCCGGGAGCTCGACGCTCCGACCCATGATGCGCGGCTGCAGAACGCTGGATTCCACCTGCTGCAATCCCAAGTAGACCACCAGGACGATGAGAGCGAAGAGGCCGTTGCCCACAGCCAGATGCTCTGACCCTTGGATAAGCGCCATCAGTACCGCCAGGCCCCCGGCCACCAAGGCCCCCAGAGTGGGCACGAGATCCATGACCCCGGCCATGATGCCCACGATGAGCGCACTGGGCAGACCCAGAGCCCACAGGCTCACTCCCACCAACGCCCCGAAGATGGTCACCATGAGGAGCTGTCCCCGGAAGAAAGCCCGCCACACCCTCTCGACAGAACAGCGCAGTTCGTCCAGCTCACCTTCATGCCGATCCGGGATCAAGTCGCCGAAGGCCTTCGCCAGCCGGGGACCGTCGTTCACGAGGTAGAGGCTGTAGACGAGGGTCAGGAACATGGTAAGTAGCAAGTGGCCGAGGGTAGAGGCGAAGCCCGCCAAGGTGCCGGCGGTGGTGGATAAGATGTTGTCGAGAGAGCCGAACAGCTGCTGACCCGAGGGCAGGAAGTCCACGAGACCGGCCGGCTCCAGGCGTTCTTGGAAGGAGTCGACGTAGGCGTTCAGGTCGAGTCGGTAGCCGACTATGCTGAAGTCGCGGAAGGAGTCTGACGTGGAGCGCAACCATCCGAGAAAGCCGTTGACCGCGTCTTCGACGTTGAAGCGCACCTGACTGAACTGGTCAACGAGGATCGGCCCAAGCACGGCGATGGCCAGAAGAAAGAGCGCGAGAAGAACCAGCAGGACCACCACGGCCGCCAGGAAGCGGGGCACCCGCAGGCGTCGGTTGAGACCCCCGACCAACGGCTCTATGAGGAAGGCCAGGACGAGCGCCATCACCAGAGGAGTGAGCACCCCCCGGGCCGCCCACAACACGAAGAGGACTCCGGCCAGGACAAACAGGCCGATGACCCTTCGAGTGTAGTCGCTCCAGATACCCTCCACGGTGATTCAGACTATCGCAGAACCGGTCCGGCGCACAGACGGTCAAGAAGGTCAGGGAGTTCTTCCAGGGTCTCGAGCACGAAATCCGGCTGCGACGCACCCGGGGCCTCCAACTCTGACCGCTCCGTGACCCCCGTGAGCACGAGAGCCGAGCGCATGCCCGCCCGTGACGCCATCTCGATATCGGTGTTCAACTTGTCGCCGACGAAGAGTATGCTGCCTGCCCGGCCTCCGGCCTCGGCCACCAGCGCTTCGGCCAATCCCGATTCGGGTTTCCCTATCACCACGGGCTCTCTGCCGGAAGCCGTCGCCAACGCCGCCACGATGGCTCCGCCGCCCGGGAGCAGCCTGTCCTCGACCGGGAACGTGGCGTCGATGTTGGTGGCCACGAACAGGGCGTCCGTCAGAAGCGCTTCCTGTGCCGTCGCCAGGGTCTGGTAGTCGAAGCCGACGTCGAGGCCCACGGCCACCGCGGCCGGCTGGGCGGCGGCGGGCCGGACCGCGGCCGACGGCACATCAGCCGCCGATCGGGCGACGCTCGACTCGGCGGCGGCCGGCGGCACATGCGGGGCCGAGGTCGCTGCCTCCGCGGCCTCCACCGCCTCCGCCGACAACACCTCCGCGTCGCCCCGCGCATGGACCGGGTCGAGCCCCGCTTCGGCGAGCTCTCGCACCAAGCCGCTGCCACCAACCACCAAGACCCGGGCGCCCAGACCCAGGCGGGCCACCAGCCACGCGGCGGTGGCCACGGCCGAGGTCAACACCATGTCCGCCCGCACCGGCAAACCCAAGCCCGCGAGTTTAGCCGCCACCTCAGACCGATGCCGTGTGGAGTTGTTCGTGACAAAGCGCAGCAGGAGGCCACGCGCGAGAACATCCTCGACCGCCCGGGAAGCGCCGGGCAGGAGCGAACCTCCACGCAGGATCACGCCGTCGATATCGAAGGCCACCATGACCGGCCGCCCGCCGCCTGCCACGAGATCAACGGGCCCTTGCGAGATCATCCATGGTTCCGTATACATGGCTTCCATTGTATCCTGGGCGAACAAGGACTACCGTCTGTAGAGACGCACCCCTGGTGGAGCAATCGGGGTGCTCCGGGGGGAACCGCTGTCGAGGAGGCTCATCGATGAAGAACATGACGTTCAGCACAAGGCTTCTGGAGAGGATCCCCCGCGTCGAAGGCGTCAAGACCTTCCGGTTCGAGCGCATCAAACAGTATGAGTTCACAGCGGGCCAGTGGTTCGTGCTGACCATCCCCGAAGGCGACGGCTACCTCACCAAACACTTCACGCACTCCAGCTCGCCCACCGAGGGCTACTTGGACTTCACGACGCGCCTCACAGGCTCACCATACAAGAACACGCTCGACGCACTCCCTGTGGGCACTGAGGTGGAGATTGAAGGGCCGTTCGGCGATTTCACCCTCCGCGACGACGCCACGCCCGTGGTCTTTCTCACCGGCGGTATCGGCATCACGCCGATCCGCAGCATCCTCCGTTTCATGGCCGACGCCGGCGACCACCGCGACGTCGCGCTCCTCTACGGCAACAAGGATTACGATTCCATCGCCTTTCGCCTGGAACTCGAGAGCTTCGCCGCGCAACTCCCACGGTTGAAGGTCGTGCACGTCCTCTCCGACCCTCAGCCCGACTGGGAGGGCCATCGCGGCTATGTCCGGGACGAGATCCTAGAAGCCGAGCTGAGCAGCGAGGGCGACTGGACCTACTACGTCAGTGGCCCCCCGGCCATGGTCACCTCGATGAAGGGCCTCCTGACCGAACGTGGTGTGGGCCGGCGCGAGATGGTGCTGGAGAACTTCGAAGGGTACTGATCGCCTGCGGCCAGCGCCGCTCGCCTGGGGCCAGCCGCTCGCCTGGGGCCAGCCGCTCGCCTGGACCCACCCGCAGGCGGCGCCCAGCGCCTCACCTGCGCCTAGCCGCTCGCCTCCCGCAGTGCGACCTCGATCATCTCAACCGGCGGGGCGCCGGTGATGCCATCGACGGTGAAGTACGCCCGGCAGCCCAGCCCGCCGACCTTCATGTCACGGACGGCGGGGTCCACGTCCACGCCATTGACCATGATGGCAGGACCCCCCACGAAGCCGTGAGCCACCGCCTCTTCTTGCGTCTGGACGAGGACAACTTGATAGGCGTCCGCAGGCATGCCCACTCCGGCCAGGGCGGCCTCCAGGGCGGCGCGCGCCGCCTCCGTGTTCTCCGGCGAGCATCCGTCGGTGTGGAGCAGACGTACGTCAGGCTGTCTCATGATCACGCTCCATGATGAGGCGGAGTACCCGCGGAAGGATGCCTCCATGACGGTAGTACGCGGCATCGACGGGAGAATCGAGCCGCACGATGGCTCCGAAGCCCACCTCGAGCCCCTCAGAGACCGCGCGCACGCGCACGCGACCCCCGGGAACAAGATCTCCGCCAGAGATACCGGTGATGTCGATTCTCTCCCGGCCGGTCAAACCGAGGGTCGCGGCGTTCTGCCCCTGCTCGAACTGGAGAGGCAGGATGCCCATCCCCACCAGGTTGCTGCGATGTATCCGCTCGAAGCTCTCAGCGATCACCGCACGCACGCCGAGAAGCGCCGGGCCCTTGGCCGCCCAGTCACGCGAGCTCCCGGTGCCGTACTCCTTACCGGCCAGCACCACCAGGGCTGTGCCCTCGGAATGGTAGCGCTCGGCCGCGTCGAAGATGGTCAGGATCTCCCCAGATGGCACGTGGACGGTCCACCCCCCCACCTTGTCCTCGAGCATGAGGTTGCGGATGCGCACGTTGGCGAAAGTGCCACGCACGAGAACCTCGTGATTGCCCCGCCGCGAACCGTAGGTATTGAAGCCCATCGGGCGGACGCCATTCTGCTCAAGATACCGCCCCGCCGGAGAATCCACAGCGATGGACCCGGCCGGGGAGATGTGGTCGGTGGTGACTGAGTCGCCGAAGATGCCCAGGATCCGGGCCCCCCGGATGTCGGAGACGGGGGCCGGCTCCGCCGGGAGGTCGATGACGAAGGGGGGTTCCCGTACGTAGGTGGAATCGGGATCCCACGCGTAGAGATCTCCCCCGGACACTTCCAGGGCTCTCCACGCGGCGTCCCCCTCGGTGACGTTCTCGTAGCCTTCCTTGAACTGCTCGGGAAGAACCGACTCGGCCACCACGCGGGCCACCTCTTCCTCCGACGGCCAGATGTCCACCAAGTACACAGGGATGCCCGCCGCATCGAACCCGAGGGGTTCTTCAGTGAGATCCACCGTCACCGAGCCGGCCAGCGCGTAGGCCACCACCAGCGGAGGCGAGGCCAGGTAGTTCGAGCGGACCAGTGGGTGCACACGCGCCTCGAAATTGCGGTTCCCGCTGAGCACCGACGTCGTGCACAAGCCATCCTTCTCTATGGCCTCCACGATGGGGGCCGCCAACGGACCGCTGTTACCGATGCAGGTGGTGCATCCGTAGCCCACGATGTGAAAGCCTAAGGTCTCCAGATGAGGGAGCAGACCCGAGCGCTCCAGATAGCTGGTGACCACGCGCGAACCGGGAGCGGTGCTGGTTTTCACCCAGGGGGGGACCTTGAGACCGCGCTGCACGGCGTTCCGGGCCAGCAGAGCCGCCGCCAGCATGACGGAAGGATTGGAGGTGTTGGTGCAACTGGTGATGGCTGCGATCACCACCGTGCCATCGCTCAGGGTGAACGTGTTCTCGAGGAGCTCGGCATCGGTGGGGCGGCGGGGTACATCCTCGCCCGCGGCCGCCGCGCCCGCCGCTCCCACCGCCGCGCCACCCTCTCCTTCGAAGCGTTCCACCGTCTCGATGGTCTCACCCAGCAGACACACGTCGGCGGAACACAGGGCCGTGTCCGCCCGACCCACCGACGTGGCCAAGGCCGGCAGCGACTCGCGAAAGTTGCGCGCTACGTCGGTGAGCGGTATGAGGTCCTGCGGGCGACGCGGACCGGCCATACTCGGCTCGACCTGTCCCAGGTTGAAATCCACCACCTTGGTGTACTCGGGGTCGCCCTGTCCAGGGTCGCGGAACAGGCCCTGCTGGCGACAGTAGTCGCCCACCAACTCCGCGTGACGGGGATCTCGGCCGGTGGCCACCAGATAGTCCAGAGTGCGTTCATCCACCGGGAAGAACCCGCACGTGGCTCCGTATTCCGGGGCCATGTTGGCGATAGTCGCCCGGTCGGCGACGGAAAGCTCGGCCAGGCCGGGGCCGAAGTACTCCACGAACCGCCCTACAACCCCCACTCGCCGCAGAAGGCGGGTGATGGTAAGCACGAGGTCGGTGGTGGTGGTGCCCAGCGGAAGCCGCCCGGTCAGACGCACACCCACAACGTCCGGAAGCAGCATGAAGTAGGGCCGACCCAGCATGACCGCCTCGGCCTCGATGCCGCCTACACCCCACCCCAGCACGCCCAGGCCGTTGATCATGGTGGTGTGCGAGTCGGTGCCCACAACGGTGTCGGGGAAGGCCCACCGAGCCCCGTCCACCTCCCGCGAATGCACCACTGACGACAGATACTCCAGATTGATCTGGTGCACGATGCCGGTGCCGGCGGGCACCACGGCGAAGTCGTCGAACTCCCGCTGCGCCCAGGCCAGCAGCGAGTAGCGCTCGCGATTGCGCTCGATCTCGAGGGCCACGTTGCGGTCGTAGGCGTCGTGGGTGCCATAGTAGTCCACCTGGACCGAGTGATCGATGACAAGGTCGACCGGCACCTGCGGGTTGATCGTGGTGGGATCTCCCCCGCGACGCTCCACCTCGGAGCGCATAGCGGCCAGATCGACGGCGCACGGAACCCCGGTGAAATCTTGCAGAAGCACGCGAGAAGGCATGAACGGGATCTCGGCCCGCTCGTCCGCGTTCGGCTGCCAAGCCGCCACGGCACGCACGTGTTCCTCGGTGGTGACCCCGTTCCCGGCGTGGCGCACCACGTTCTCGAGGAGGACACGGATACTGTAGGGAAGACAATCCAGATCCTTCAGCCCGAGAGCCGACAGGGCATGCAGCCGGGTGAGGAGATGGGCCTCCCCGGCCAGCGTGACTTCAGCGCGAGCGTCCAAGGGATCGAGGCTCACGGTCTCCCCTTCCATGATCGTCGGATGTCCATATGGTCGATGCCACACGGAGGTCGACCGGAGAACCGGAGGTGACATCAGAGAGAGCCAATGGTAGCAGACGGGAGGAGTGCGCCGGAGGACGGCTCGTCGCTTCCGCCGATGCGTTCGACGCAACCTGCCACGTTCGACCGGACGGCCCGGCTCGACGGACGACCTCCGGCCCGATCGACTTCCTCGATGCTGTCTTGGGGCCGAGCGTCTGCTGACGCGGCAAATTGTCAATCATGAGGGATTCCCGTCACGTCTCGCTCAAGAGCCTCTCGATCGCCTCCCTCAGCGCAGCCGGAGTGAAAGGTTTCTCCAGGTAGGCCGTGCGCGTGGGGACGGCCGCCTTCTGCTCGTCAATGGCCGTGGCATAGCCCGAGATGAAGAGGACGGGGAGCCCCGGACGCCGTTCGGCGAGCTTACGAGCCAGGGCCCGACCGTCCATGCCCGGCATCTGGATATCGGTAATCAATACCTCGATAGATCCCGGATGGTTGTCGGAAAGCTCGAGGGCCTGATAGGCGTCGGCCGCCTCGAGAACCTCGAACTCGGAAAGAATGCGCACCACCATGCGCCGCAGGGCCGTCTCGTCGTCCACCAGAAGCACGGTCCTTCGGGCGGAAGGGGGGTATTGCGCCGGAGCTTGCGGGCCTGGAGCGGCCTCGGTGGGAAGAGGAGAGGCGTCGGAGCGTCGGGGCAGGTGGATGCAAAAGGAGATCCCGCCCCCCCCCGTGCCCGCGCGGCGTGGATGGCGCCGCCGATACGGGTGGCGATGCCGTAGGCGGCGGGCAGGGCGAAGGAGACCTCGGCGCTCACAGCGGACTCCACCTTGGGCTGGAAGATCCGGGCCAGCAGGTCCTCGTCTACACCGGGGCGGGAGTCCGAGACCGTCAGTAGCGCATAGGAGCCGTCCGGGGCGTGCAGCGCACAGGCGGCATCCTCCTCCTCGGAGTGGGCGCCCACCGTCCGCAGGAGGAACCGACCGCCCTCAGGAAGAGCGTCGCGGGCGCCGGTGGCCAGATACGTCAGCATTTCCTCGACCCTGCGCGGGTCGGTGGCCACCGCTCCTGCCTCCGGTGAGAGTGAGAGGTCCAGCCGGACGCGCGCGCCCAGGACGCTCTGCAGGCGCGTCGCCACCCTCTCGAGGAAGGGGTTCAACTCGAACGTCTGCGCCTGTGCGGAGAAACCGCCGGAGAAGGCCAGGAGCTGCCGGGTAACCCGGCCGGCCGCCTCGGCGGCGCTCTGCACCGCCCGTAGATCGTCCGTGGCGGCCTCGAGCCCTGAGGTGGCCAGCAGCTGGTGGGTGTGGCCCATGATTGCCGTAAGCAGGCTGTTGAGGTAGTGGCCGGCCATCCCGGCCAGATCTCCCAAGGCTTCGAGCCGGCGCTGTCGCTCCAATCGCTCCTCCAGGCGCTCACGGTCCAGGGCGAACTCCAGCTCCTTGCCGACCGCCGCGAGCCGCTCCAGATCCCGGGCTTCGAACTCGCGCCTGCCGCTCATGTCCAGGAGGGCGACCGGTTCGCCCTCCCGGATGATGGGCACGGACATGACCGAGCGGATGCCGAGCAGGGCGCCTATCGCGGGAATGAAGTTGGCGAGGGCTTCGCTCCCTTCGAACTCCCGCATCATCTGCCGCATGTCCGCAGGATCGCTGGTGAGTACCGGCTTCCCCTCGTGGAGGGTCCTCTGGTACCAGCCTCCGCCCGTGAGCCTGACACGCGGGTGGGTGATACGCCTTCCCAGAAGCGTCTCCACCCTCCCGATCATGTCGCTATTGAGGGTCTCCCGCACGGGAGTGAGATACTGCTTGTCCTCGGAGACCAGGTAGACGGTGGCCCGCGAGCCGGGGAACATCTCAGCCGTCTGCCCAGACAGCAAGACCAGGACGTCGTGGAGGCTCGTGCCGCCCTCGATGGCCCGGTCGACCGCGTGGATCAGCGCCAGGTCCTGCGCCACCTGCCGGTAGTCGGTCTCGAATTTCTCGAGACGGCCCTCCGTCCGCAGCCGCGCCCGCCGCTGCCGTAGCGCGCTGACGCCGAACAGAACGGCCAGGACCGTCGTTACGGTGAACAGCTCGTCGAGATGCCAGGTTCGGTGAAGCGCGGCCCAGGTTGCGGAACGCTCGAAAGAGTGGAGCGCCTGAGCGGCAACGAAGGCGAGGGCGAGCAGGCTCGCTATGGCTACCAGCCGGCCTGCCAGGTGGAGGTAGGCAGGCGGGCGTGTGTGTTGTCGATTCGGCTTCATGGCGCCCACGTCACCTCCCCGTTGCGCAGGTAGTTGTTGCTCGAGATGATCCTCCCAAGATTATCGGCCAAGGGATTCCCGTGCGCGATGGTCAATCGGGCCCGCTCTGTCCTGGGGTGGGAGGCGTGCGTCGTCTTCCCCGTGGTGGGTCGTACGGAGGCTCTCTTGTGGGTTGAGGGCCGGGACAGCAGCGGGACTCCCGTTAGAACACCCGCTCCGGATTCGCGCCGCTCGCCTCCCGCTGTTGCGCCACGTTGTTGAGCGCCCGCATGTAGGCCTTGGCCGAGGCTTCCAGCACGTCGATGGAGACTGCCTGGCCGGCGTAGGTCTTCTCCTCCACCTCGACGACCACGCGCACCTCAGCCAACGCGTCCTTGCCCGAGGTGATGGAGCGTACTCGATAGTCGAGCAGCTTCCCAGTGATGCCCACCGCATCGTCGATCGCCCGGAACACCGACTCCACCGATCCCCCCGAGAACGCCTTACCCTCACGCTCGGCTCCCTCGTGCATCACCTGCACCTGACTGGTGGGGATGATCTCGGAGCCGGCCGATACGTAGAAACGCGTCAGGCTGTAGACGTCCTGCCGTTCCCGGATCTCCTCGGTGGCCAGGGCCTCCAGGTCGAGTGCGGTCACCTGCTTCTTCTTGTCGGCCACGTCTTTGAAGCGCCGGAAGGCCTCGTCGAGCTCGTCACCTGAGAGGTGGATGCCCAGCTCTGCCAGCCGTGATTTCAGGGCATGTCGGCCAGAGTGCTTGCCGAGGACGATGTCGGAATCGCCCAGACCGATGTCCTTGGCGTGCATGATCTCGAAGGTCGTACGCTCCTTGAGTACCCCGTCCTGGTGGATGCCCGACTCGTGCGCGAAGGCGTTCTTGCCCACGATGGCCTTGTTCGGCTGCACCTCGTAGCCGGTGAGGTTGGAGACCATGCGGCTGGTGCGGGCGATCTCGGTGGTGACGATGTTCACCGGGCGTTCGAGCTGGTCGCGCCGGGTCACGAGCGCCATGGCGATCTCCTCGATGGCGGCGTTCCCGGCCCGCTCACCCAAGCCGTTCACCGCCACCTCCACCTGGGTGGCGCCGTGCTCGATGGCAGCTAGGGAGTTGGCCACGGCCAGCCCCAGATCGTTGTGGCAGTGCACGGAGAGCACCACGTCGGCCAGACCGGGGGCCTTCTCGTAGAGAGCGTCGATCAGGGCGGCGAACTCGGTAGGCAGGGTGTAGCCCACCGTGTCGGGCACGTTGATGGTGGTGGCGCCACACTCGATGGCCGCCTGCAGCACCTGCGCCAGGAAGTCCGCGTCGGAGCGGGTGGCGTCCATGGCCGAGAACTCCACGTCGCCGGGACAGAGCGACACGGCCAACGTCACCATTTCCCGCGTGAGCTCCAGTACCTCAGGGCGTGTCTTCTTGATCTGGTGCTCGAGATGGATATCGGAGGTGGAGACGAAGGTGTGGATGCGGGGGCGCTCGGCGTCCTTGATGGCCTCCCAGCAGGTGAGGATGTCACTCTCCACGCAGCGGGCCAGGCCGCAGACGACGGCGCCCTTGACCTCACGGGCGATGGCCTGCACGGCCTCGAAGTCGCCTGGGCTGGTGGCGGGGAAGCCGGCTTCGATCACGTCCACGCCCAGACGCACCAGCTGGTGGGCGATCTCGAGCTTCTCGCTCATGTTCAGGCTGATACCCGGCGACTGCTCGCCGTCGCGGAGTGTGGTATCGAAAAAGACGATGGGGACGCCGGCGTTGCGACGGGCAGGTCCAGCGGCGGACCCGATGCCCGCGGCGGCTGCGGTGCCGGATGCCTTGCCGGCGGCGCCCGGGGCGGCAGCCCCGGGGCCGGTTGCGTGTCTGGATTCGGATGCGGACATGGGTCTCCCCTTACTGTGGTCTCGATTCACTGGCGGTGACGTGCCGGGAAGCGCCGGCTTCGCGTGACTTCTCCCCCTAGCGGGGGAGCAGAAGCAGGAGGGCGAGGAGGAGCGCGGCAGGGAGAGGTAGGCGCCTGGAGGCGCCCGAGAACGAGGTCACGCTGGTGTGCGCAGTCTGCCGCATGGGAGGAGTCTAGTACACGGACCGCCCCCGGGGCAAGGGGAAGGCCGGAGCGGAGCGAATGTGTAGCGGTAGCTGTTATACTTCTTCCAGGTTTCGTACTACGCAGAGGTGATTCCGTATGCCCGCCGCAAAGGTATCCGTCAAGGGGCAGATAGTACTCCCGGCTGAGCTCAGGCGCCGTCACGGGATTCGTCCTGGGATGACGGTCCAGGTCGTTGACGCCGCCGACCACATCGTGATCATAGTCGGTCCGGCGGACCCCACAAGGGAGCTCCGTGGATTGCTGAAGGGCGGGGACTCCCTCACCGACGCCCTACTGGCCGAACGCCGAGCGGAACGCGCTCGCGAGTGACAGCCGCGAGCGACATGCCCGCGAGTGACGTTTGGCAAGGCGCAGTCCTCGACAGCTTCGCCCTCCTCGAGTATCTGCAGGATGGAGACGCAGCAGACCTGGTCCAGGAGATGCTGGGGCGAAGCACCGGGGCGAGGCCCGTGCTCATCACCTGGATCAACATGGGCGAGGTGCTCTACATCGTGCGGCGTCGGCGCGGAGCCGACGCAGCCGACCTGGTGCTTGCCGCTCTCGAGCAGCTGCCCCTTGAGACGGTCGACGCAGGGCGAGTGTTGACCCTGGAGGCGGCGCGCCTCAGGAGCCGCTTCTCCATCTCGTACGCCGACGCGTTCTGCGCGGCGCTCGCGAAACTCACGGGCCTACCTGCCGTCACCGGCGACCCGGAATTCGCGGTCCTGGGTGACACTATCGAAGTGGTGTGGCTGTAAGCCGCCCATTTCTGACCGCCGCACCGCGGCGACCCCGAGGTGCTTGGGAGGCACGGACCACCGCTAGACAGTGGTCCGGAACACCAGGACCTCACGTTCCAGCAGGCCGGAGAGGCGGCCTTTCTCGACTTCGAGATCGTACCGGACTTGGAGATTGAGCCAGAACCTCTCTGTGGTTCCAAAGAATCTAGCCAAACGAAGCGCCGTGTCGGCCGTGATGGACCGCTTACCGTGAACGATCTCGTTGATGCGGCGCGGGGGCACGCTGATGCTCTTGGCCAGTCGATACTGACTGAGGCCGAAGGGTTGGAGGAACTCTTCCAAGAGGATGGTTCCCGGATGGATCGGGTCCAGCACTGTCTCGTTCATCGAATCCTTCCTCAGTGGTAGTCGGCGATTTCCACGTCGAAAGCGTCACCTTCTTCCCAACGGAAGCAGACTCTCCACTGATCGTTGACCCGGATGCTGTACTGCGTCCGGCGATCCCCCGAGAGCCTCTCGAGTCTGTTGCCCGGGGGCACGGTCAGATCTTGTAAGGATGCGGCAGCGTCGAGTATCAGGAGCTTCTTCAGCGCAGCTGGGTGGATGTCCGGCGGTAGTCTCGCGGAGCCCAGTCGATCGAAGATCCTCTCGGTTTCCCGGTCTCGGAAGCTCCGGATCATGGTGCAATAATAACGCTTCGCGTTACTAGTGTCAACACTATTGCGGATGAGACAAACGGCGTCATGAACATCAGTTCCTCCGACGTGAGTCCTGAACGACGCAGCCGTACTACGACTCCTGACGGCAGTCTCAGCACACAGAAGCTGGGTGCGCTGAGTGACCGGCGGTGAACACCGGCTGTCGTGCCGGGAGTGTCACACGTCCGGTTTCGGCTCGGCCACGTGCACGCCCTGCCACGACGGAGTGCCCACGGGCGATCAGAGAGCGTACGCCTCCATCGTCTCCGCGAAGGGAAAGGGCGCCGATGAGCTCTTCAGCCCACTCGGATTGAGCCGAGGGGTTCCGTGCGTAGTCCTCGGCATCCCAAGTGTGAACAGACCTCGCCATGGATCCGCGGCTTTCTTCCAAGCTACAGCGCTCTCTCGCGGACCACGGAGTAGAGAAGCTGATCCAGAACGCAGCCATTCTTGAAGACGTTCGCGCGCATGCGCCCCTCGTACTCGAACCCGGCCTTCTCCAGCACGCGGGCGGATCCCGCGTTGCCCACGTACGGCTCGGCGTAGATGCGCAGCAGTCCGAACTCGGAAAAGCCGTGCTCGACCACCACTCGAACGGCCGCGGTCATGACCCCTCGACCCCAGAACGGCTCCCCGAGCCAGTATCCGAGTTCGGCGGTGAAGCGGTGGACGTCTTCGCCGAGCGTCAGCCCGATGATCCCGACGGCCTCCGCCGCGGTGGCTATGGCGAAGACGGTCGCCGGCTCCTGCTGCATCATGTGCCTCAGGAAACCTTCGGCGTCTTCAAGATAGTAAGGGTGAGGGAAGATATCGCGCAGATTCGCAGCTACTCGAGGGTTGTCGGCATAGGCGGCTATCGAGAGGGCATCCTCGAGACGGGCGTCGCGTACTGTGAAATCGCCGATGGAAACGTTCATGAACTGCCGTCCGTGTCAGTCTGGTGTCGCGACGCCGAGATCCCGCCGCCGCTGCCGGCGAGTATCACCCTCACCCGAACAGGCGCTGGTTCCGCACCTGGATAAGCTCGGCCACGACGCTCACCGCAATTTCCTCAGGCAGGCGCGCGTGGATGAAAAGACCGATGGGCGAGTGCACCTGCTCCAAACGCCCACGCGCTACTCCCGCTTCTTCCAGGGCGTCATAGGTCTTCTTGATCTTCGCCTTGGACCCGACCATTCCGATGTAGGCCGCGTCGGTGGCGAGTGACTTCTCCAAGCACAGCCGGTCGTGGAGGTGCCCCCGGGTGACTATGACCACGAAAGTGTTGTCATCGATGGAGATGTGATCGAACACGTCTTCGAACTCAGAGACCAGCACCTCGTCGGCCTCGGGGAAGCGGTCGCGATTCGCGAACATGGGCCGGTCGTCGACGACCGTGACGTGAAAGTGCACGCGCTTGGCCAGCGGCACGATCTCGCCGGAGAGGTGCCCGCCCCCGAATATCACCAGCGTCGCCGGAGGAGCGACCGACTCCAGGAGCAAACGAGAGCCGGCGGCCGCGTCCTCCCAGGCCAGCAGGCGCGTGGCCGCGGGCGGCAGCCTGCGCCATTGGTCACGAAGCGTGTCGACCGGGGCGCTCTCCAACCCGGGACCCACGACGTCACCGGCCGAGGTGAGCAACACCTTGAAGCGGCCCGCCCCGGCCTCGCCGGCGCCCGCCGCGGGCACCGTTGTGGCCACGAGCGCGGCGCTCCTGGTGCGTTGGGCCTCGATGATCGCCCGCACCACGGGCAGATGGGAGGCGTCGAGAGGCTCCACCAGGATCTCGACGTTGCCCCCGCATATCAGTCCACTTTCGGCCATCTCCTGCGTGTTCAGTCGATAGGAGAGTACACCGACTTCTCCACTGTCCATGGCTGCCCGGGCGGCGTCCCACACCTCCGCCTCCACGCACCCCCCGCCGATGGATCCGGCCGTGGCGCCGTTGCGGCGCACCAGCATCTTGGCTCCTAACGAGCCGGGCGCCGATCCGCGCCGGGCCATGAGGGTGGCCACCGCCACCGGATCTCCCGTCTCCAGGATCTGCAGCACTTCCTCGTATACGGTGCTCATCTTCACCCCCGTGCTTCAGGCGGTTCGTAGGCGCAGGACTCCGGGCCGCAGTAGCGGCCCACGTAGTCGGAGGCCGGCCGGTACAGCTGGGGCTTCTGCGTCGCCTCGGCGAAACGCTCCTCGATCACGTGCGCCGACCAACCCGCCACTCGGGAGACCGCGAAGGTCGGGGTGAAGAGGTCGGTGGGCAGACCCATCACATGGTAGAGAGACGCTGAGTACATGTCAACGTTGGGATAGATCTCCGCCGACTTCTGCTCGCGGAACACCGTGCGGATGACCTTCTCTACCTCCTCGGTTAAGCGGTACCAGGAAGGGTCGCCCATGCGCTCACCCAGGCGTTTGGACATCTCCCGGAGGATGACCGCCCGCGGGTCGTCGGTGTTGTAGACGGCGTGGCCCATGCCCATGATGCGGCCCCCACCTGCCAGCGTCTCCCGCACGTACGCATCGACGCGGTCGAGGGAGCCGATCTCCTGCAGCATCTCCATGACCCGAGCGTTGGCACCGCCGTGCAGCTCGCCGGAGAGTGCGCCAAGAGCGGCCGAGACCGCGGCGTAGATGGAGGCCCGCGTGCTGGCCACGGCGCGCGCGGTGAAGGTGGAGGCGTTCATGGAGTGGTCGGCGTGCAGGATCAAGGCCACGTCGAGCTCGCGGGCAAGGGTGGGGTCGGGGTCGGCGTCGGTAAGCAGGCGCAGGAAGTCGGCGGCATGCGCGGGTGGCGCGCCCGCCGGAGCATCTTCCACCGGGTCGAGCCCCCGGCGGATGCGGTGCCAGGCGGCGGCCAGCGCCGCCATCTTGGCTACCAAGTCGACCGCCCGCTCGCGTTCGGCGGCCTTGCTCCCATCGCCCGGCACCGGGTCGTCGGCCACCAACGTAGCCACCGCCGCCTGCAGCACGGCCATGGTCGGGGTATCGGGGTGATGGTCGCGCAACACCGCTACCTGCCGGGAGGTGATCCTGCGTCGCTCGGCCAGTCGCACACTGAAGCGCTCGAGTTCCGAGGGGTTGGGCAACCGGTCGAAAATGAGAAGGTGCGCCACTTCCTCGTAGGTGGAGCGCTCCGCGAGGTCGCGGATGTCGTAGCCGCGGTAGATCAGGCGGCCGGCGTCGCCATCCACGTTGCTCACCATGGTGTCGGCCACCGAGACCCCGCGCAGGCCCACGTTCTTGGTCTCGTTGCAGTCGGCGGGATCTCCGCTCCGAGGAGCCACCCCGCGCCCGGCATCAGCTGCGGTCATCGAAGATCCTCCCCCGCCCCGGACCGGGCTTCGGCGGGCACGGCCGCTTCGGCAAGCGCCCGCTCGATGCCCTGCCGATCGAGGTCGCGACCTATGACATTGATGCGGCCGGGCACAGTCCGGGGCCACGAAGTCTCGAACACGCGGCGGGCGGCCAGGTCGAGGCGGACGCTGCCCCCACCGTTGCCCGCCAGGAACACTCCCTTCGCCCGGCGTACGTCACCGAAGCGGCCGTCGGACAGCTGCGAGAAGAGGTCGCGCAGCGAGGCCAGGTCCAATACTTCGGGCAGCCGACCGGAGAACGACTCGAAGCCTTCGAGTCGCACGGACTCTCCCTCCGGCGACGGCAATGGCGGAAGGATATGCTCCACGTCGCGCCAGGAGAAGACGCCGTGGCTGGTGGGCAAGACGATCGCGTCCGGGTTGCGGCGCTCGAGGTCGGCCGTGATACGCGCCACGTCCTCCGCATCGGCCAAGTCCGTCTTGTTGAGCAGGATCAGCTGGGCCAACCCGATCTGCGAATTGACGAAAGTGGGGCTCATCTCGACGAACCAATCGTGGTCGTCGGGGTCGAGCACGAGGACGGTGCGGATGCCATCGACAAGGTGGCTCACACGTTCGTGGGTGAGTGCCTGCAGGATGTCGCGGGTGGCAGCCACACCCGAGGGCTCCACCACCACCCGATCGGGCGCGAGAGTGCGTGCGATGTCCTCGAGCTGGCTCATGAAATCGAGTTTCAGGCTGCAACAGATGCACCCGCTGGGGATCTCGCGCACCGCGCCGCCGCCGTTGTCGAGCAGGGCCCCGTCGACGCCCACCTCCCCGAACTCGTTCACCAGTAGCACCGTCCGATTAGGATCGAACTCTCCTTCTTGCAGAAGATGCAAGATGACGGTCGTCTTGCCGGAACCCAGGAACCCACCGATGATGTCCACCTGCATCGTGTCTGTCTCCCCGCGTTGATTGCCTACTTCTAGTGTGCCCGACAGGTTCGGAAGTCACACCCGGGGAGGGTCACCCCCACCACCGCGCGGGAACGCCGTCAGTATCCGAGCCGAGAAATCAAACCGAGAGCGCCCAGTACGACGACGCCCAGGGCCACCTCGAGCACAGTCGAGCGAAGAAGGTAGGGGACGAGGGCCACGAAGATATTCATCGTCAGACGAGGCCGACCGTCTTCGACTTTCGCGAATCGCGCAGCATCTTCTCCTCTCGCATCTTCACGAGCGAACCCACGGCCCAGTTGAGCGGCGTGTCGACCCCGAATCTCTCCCCACGCTCGACGACGGCCAGATTGAGCGTATCCACCTCGGTGCGCCGCCCCGCCTCCATGTCCTGAAGCATCGAGACCTTGTTGTCGCCCACCCAGTCGAGGGTCTTGACGACGTAGTCGTCGGGGTGATCGAGTTCTGGAAAGGTGAACCCTTGGGCACGAGCCACGGCCGCCGTCTCGCGGGCGAGGGCGCGCACCAGCTCGCAGGCGGGCTCGATCTCCTGGATCTCCCTGCCGGTGAGTCCCGACAGTGCCGCCACGGCGTTGACCGACACGTTCGCGAGCAGCTTACGCCAGATGGGCTCGCGGATGTCACCCTCGATCAAGCGGCTCTCGAAGCCCGCCGAGGTGAACAGGTCGACGAACCTCTCCAGGTTGGGATCCGAGCCTCCGTCGTACCGGCCGAAGTAGACGCCGCCCATGCCTCCGTTGTACTTGATCAAGGTGTGATCGAGTGGCATGGCGCTGTGGGCGGTGACGCCTCCCAGCACCTTCTCCGCGCCCACCACGTCGGCGATACGCTGCAGGTTCTTGAGTCCGTTCTGCAAGGACAGCACGTAGGTGTTCGGACCGATCATGGGCCCCGCCGATTCGGCGGCCGAGGTCGTATGGTATCCCTTGACCGAGACCTGCACCAGATCCACCACACCCACCGACTCGGGGTCCGAGGTGATGGACATGCGGCGGTGTCGGCGTGTGCCGTCCGGCATGATCAGCGTGATCCCGTCGCGCCTGACGGCGTCGATCTTGGCGCGGTCGACGTCGACCAAGGTGACGTCGTGGCCGGCGCCGGCGAACAGGAAGCCGAAAGTGCCCCCCAAGGCGCCGGCGCCGATGATGGCGATCCTCATCGTCGTGTTCCCCCTGGGCGCCTCCCAGTCGTCTGGTCGGCTACCCTATCGTCTCTGCGCCTCCCAGTCGTCTGGTCGGCTGCGGACACAAGTGTACCGCGAGGGATGCCGTAGCGGAATGGTCCGTCCGCGGCCGGTGGTATTCAGGGCAGGCACGTTCTGAATCCTACACTTGAACCCCGAAGGCGTCCAAAGTAGGCTGGGCGGAGTAAGGCCGCAGACGATCCTGAATCACCGTGAGCCAAGTCTGCTACTACACCTGCCCATACGTGGTGCGAACGCTTGCGGCAGCCGAGGAGGCGTTGCACGCCGATGAGAACGCCCTCCTTGCGGTGCCGTCCGGTTGTGACGCCATGCGCCGCGCCGGCGACGCACTGAAGGCACGCTTCGGCGACCGCGTCTTCCCCTATTTCGTCCCGCGCACCAACGATCCCGGGTCCGTGGCCGCCCTCACCCGCGAGCTCGACCGACTGCAGGCGTGGCTTGAGACGTGGGCCGCGAACGGTGGGCACGGCGGCGCACAGATGCGGGCGGGCGGTGGGTTCGGCGCCGGGGAGGTTCCGGCGGCGGTCGGTGGGGTCGGCGACACGGCGCTGGGCACCTACGCCTACCTGCGCCCACCGCGGCCCGGAGGGGTGTTCGTCATGGGGGGGGCCGATGAGTCACCCCACCCTGTTGGCGGCGGTGGAGGCGCTGGGGGTCCCGGTGGCGGGAGTCGAGACATGT
>Ga0351906_1036_pt1 | contig 42829 bp, 38 predicted proteins | sample BONcelHT113001E5_FD_206866 | JGI IMG/M metagenome (GOLD analysis project Ga0351906, IMG submission 206866) | Enriched cells from coal bed in the Powder River Basin, Montana, United States - BONCAT cells T11 rep1 HSBNCT.T11.300.1.E5 ... | reverse complement strand
AATAGATCCACGATCTCGCTTGTACTGGTCCTGTGCTCAACTAGCCAACCCCTCTGCAACCAGTCGGTCAACGACACTCTGATCTCCAATCAGAAACAACTTGGGCTCAGCCAGGACGGTAGCCATAAAGTGATTCCCGGACTTGATCCGCTGCCACAGCTCCTCGGCAGGGTACACTGACGCGTTCACCTCGCGGCGTAGTGCGTCCTGCGTGGGGTTGAGGGCAGAGGCTATCTCCGCAAAGGTCGCCTCTCCGACGATCATCACGTCCACGTCACTACCAGCCTGGGCAGTGCCCTTGGCCATCGATCCGTAGACAAAGGCGACTAGAATCTTTTCGGCATAGGGTGCAAGGGCTGCGCGCAACAGGTCACCCAGGCCGACCGTTTTGCATAGCAGACCCTGAAGGTCGGCAAAGATGGGGCATGCCTCGTTTGCGCGGTAGTAGATCTGGCGGCCTTGCGTTTCACGCAACAGGATGCCGGCTGTCGTCAGGTTCCGTAGCTCGCGCTGCAACGCGCCCTGGCCGACGCCCAACACCCGCGCCATCTGCCGCATATAAAAGCGCTCATGGGGATGCCCAAGACATAGGCCTAGGACAGCACCGCGCGTTTTGCCGAACAGTGCAGCGGCCAGCAAACCTCTTCCCGGCGTCGCACCCATATTGGGTGCATTTGCTCCCAGATTGGGTGCAAAGCTCATGATTCTGCCTCCCAATGATCGGGACAAGCGAGGACACGATTTTACACGATCAGCCGCCGCGCCTTTTCGATGCACAGCACGCTGGCACCCGGCCCGGCGATCTCCTCTGCCATACGCCAGGCCTCGGCCAAATCGGTGACGGCCCGGACATAGCTTCCAGCGAGCGCCGCGGCCACCGCCGGGCAGGTGACCAGGATCACCGTAGCGCCCTTGTCCACAATCGGCTTGGCCAGGATCTTGGCGCCGTGGGCGCCCAGGTTGAATAGCCGGCGGTCGCGCACGTCGCGTACCACTTCCTGGGGCGTCTTGTGCAGCAGCCAGTCGATGAACGTCGGCTCGGCGCCATAGCCGTCGGGACACTCGGCGCACAGAATGATCGCGCCGCCGGGATTCACCGCCTCGATGGCTGGCAGAATGGCCTTCTTGCCTTGCACCAGGTCATAGTCATAGGGCCAGCCGCCGGGCGAGGAGAGGACGATATCGGCTTGCAGCCGCTCGACGCGATAGATCGGCTCGCTGAGGGCGCAGCCGCGCTCGTGCGCCTGCACGGGATCGCCCGCTACGATGGCCACCACCTCGTCGTTGGGGCCGCTCACGGAGTAGACGATAAAGTGATATGGCAGGGCCGCGGCGAACTCGGCGGCGTCGTCGCTCACCGGGTTGCCGTGCAGCCGGCCGATAGTCGCGCCTGGCTGAGTGAGGTGGTAATGGTTGTTGTCGATGGAGGCATGGTGCGCCAGGCCGGGCATCATCAGCTTGCGCCCGCCCGACCAGCCACACAGATACGACGGCTCGATGATGCCGCAGCCGATGACCAGGTCGTGCTCCAAGATGGCGCGGTTCACCGTGATGTGCGTGCCGCGCTCGGTCGTGCCACAGTTCACCATCTGCTCGTCGGCAAAGGGATCGTGCTGCAGGATGCGACAACTGTTCATGACGCGCTCGCCGAAATGGGCGTGCAGCTCAGAATCGGTCATCTGGCGGTGGCGGCCGGTGGCGTTGATCACGCTGACGGCGAGGCCCTGGCTCTCGAGAATGTCCAGGATCGGCAGCAGCATGGGCTCTGGCGAGGGGCGGGTGTTGTCCACGGTGACGATCAGCGCGGTTTTCTTGCCACGCGCCAACTCGGCCAGTGGCGGCGAGGCCACCGGCTGGTCCAGCACGGCGCAAACAGCCGCAGCCACGTCCGGCACCGGTTGGACCGCGTTGGGTGCCAACACACCCACCAGGCGCTCCTGGGGGATTTCCAGCGCAAGTGTTCCCTTGCCGTATTGCACCTGATATCGCATAGGGGCTCCTTTCGTGTGGCTCCAGCTCGGTGTAGCACAATCGGCTCGATTGTGATTGCGTGTGGCCGAATCGCGATCCGGTGGAATGCGCTACTGCTGCGTAACCGGTTTGTAGCACATTCGGCCCGATTGTGATGCCGCGTGGCCGAATCGCGATCCGGCGGAATGCGCTACTGCTGCGTAACCGGTTTGTAGCACATTCGGCCCGATTGTGATGCCGCGTGGCCCAATCGCAATCCGGCGGAATGCGCTACAGCCGCGCAGCCGGTTCGTTGCATACTCGGCCCGATTGTGCTGCCGGGACTATTCTAGCGCCACCCGCTGGCCGTCGCAAGCCCGCCGGTTGACTGCGCAACCATCTCACCTATACTCTGGGGCGCAGAGACTTGCCGGAGGTACGCGATTTGAGCTTCCAGCTTCCTGCCTACAATCCACCCGACTTTCAGGCGTTGCCGCGCGTTGCTGTGCGCACGGCGCCGGCGCCCTGCGATCATGCCGCCCCCAGCGGCTTTCACTCCACGACGATCTTTCCCGAATACCTGTGCATCGACGGGGTGTGGCGCTTGCTAAAGGGGAGCCGCATGGATTGCGCGGTGGTGTTGCAGCCGCAAGGGCCCATGGTTCGCGAGTTGCGCACGCTGCGCCGCGGCGAGCCCGTGGTGCTGGGGCGCTCGGAGGACGGACGTGAGGGCATCTATGTCCACGCCGATGGTTTTGCGGGGTCGACGGCGGGGCGCGAGCTGTTCAGCTTTCGCCAGAATCGCACGCGCGAGAGCGCCTACTCGCAGGACTATGATCGGCTGTACGAGCTGTTGCGCTATGACCGCGATCACGGCTATATCGTCTGGGTGTTGGGCCCGGCCATCGTGTTCGATTCCGACGCCCGCAGCGCCATGAGCCAGCTCGTGGACCATGGCTATGTGCACGCGCTGTTGGCCGGCAACGCCCTGGCCACGCACGATCTGGAGGGAGCGCTGTTTGGCACGGCGCTCGGCCTGGACCTGTACACCAAAGAGCTGGCGCCCAACGGCCACTATCATCACCTCGACGCCATCAACGAGGCCATCCAGGCCGGTTCGCTGGCCGAGCTGGTGGCGCAACGCGACATCCAACAGGGAGTGGTGGCCGCTTGTCTGCGCCGTGGGGTGCCCATGGTGCTGGCCGGCTCGATCCGCGACGACGGCCCCCTGCCGGATGTCATCGCCGATGTCTATGCGGCCCAAGAGGCCATGCGCGCCCACGCGCGCCGGGCGACCACCGTGCTGGCGCTGGCCACGCAGCTCCATAGCATCGCCATGGGCAATATGACCCCCTCCTATCAGGTTGTGGGCCAGGTGGTGCGGCCGGTCTACTTTTACTCTGTGGATGTCTGAGTTCGCGGCGGCCAAGCTGCGCGACCGCGGGGCGTTGGGCGTGACGCCGGTGGTGACCAACGTGCAGGATTTCGTGGTCAACCTAGCGCGCAAGCTGTGCTGAGCGGGTGCGCCAGGCGACGCCGTAGGCCGCGGATTTGGCTGTGCCAAAATGACGAGAACCGAGGGATAATATGACCATCGAGCCGATCGCGGGCGGAAGCATCACCAGCGTGCCGGGTTTCCGCGCCAGCGGCGTGGCCTGTGGCCTGAAAAAGAACGGCGCGCTCGACCTGGCGCTGGTGCTCAGCGACTGGCCCTGCGTGGGGGCGGCCATGTTCACCACCAACGCTTTCCAGGCGGCGCCGGTGCTGTATGACCGCCAAACGGTGGCCGCCAACCCGGAGAGCCTGCGCGCTGTGGTGATCAACAGCGGCTGCGCCAACGCCTGCACCGGCGAGCCCGGACTGGAGGACACCCGCGCCACGGCGGCGTTGGCCGCCCGAGAGCTGGGCGTGGCGCCCAATGCCGTGCTGGTGATGTCGACCGGTGTCATCGGCGCCCGCCTGCCGATGGACAAGATCGCCCAGGGTGTGCGCCAAGCCGCGGCCGAGCTGTCGGCCACAGAGGTCGCCGGCCATGCCGCTTCGCGCGCCATCATGACCACCGACACCGTGCCCAAGACTCTTGCCGTCCGCGTGAACACCCAAGGCGCGAGCTGGACCATCGCCGGTATGGCCAAGGGCGCGGGCATGATCCACCCCAACATGGCCACCATGCTATGTGCCGTGGTCACCGATGCCTCCCTGACTCCGGTAACGGCCCGCTCGGCGCTGCAAGAGGCGGTGGATGCCAGCCTCAACCGCGTCACCGTGGACGGCGACACCAGCACCAACGATACCATTCTGCTGCTGGCCAATGGCCAGGCAGGGGGCGCGCCCATCGACAGCGTGGACTCGGCAGCCTACCGCGCCTTTGTGCAGGGGCTGACCCACCTGACCATCGCGCTGGCCAAGGCACTGGCGCGCGACGGCGAGGGCGCCACCAAGTTTGTCGAGATCACCGTGCAAGGCGCGCGCTCGGAACGCGATGCCCATATCGTGGGCCAAGCGGTGGCCCGCTCGCTGCTGGTCAAGACTGCGCTCTATGGCCAAGACGCCAACTGGGGGCGCATCGTCTGCGCCGTGGGCTATAGCGGCGTGTCGGTCGATCCGCAGTGCGTGTCGGTGTGGTTGGGCGAACTGGAGCTGTTCCGCCGGGGTGCGCCCTATGACGTGGACGAGGCGCGGGCCGCGGCTATCCTGGCGCGCGACGAGGTGGGCATCCGCATCGATCTGGGCCAGGGCACGGAGCAGGCTACCGTGTGGACCTGCGACCTATCCCACGGCTATGTCGACATCAACGCGCACTATCGCACCTAGCGGGCGAAGCACATCTCGGAGGGTGCTGAAGAGCGCTCCCCAGGCCACGCATTGTCACGAGTCCCCTGAAAGAAGGGTTATGCCCATGCTGCCAGATGGCTGGCCTCAGCTCGAAAACGGGCGGGCTTTGGCGCCAACGCGTGAAGCACAAAGGAAATCAACGTCACCCCGGGGGCTCCTTCATTGCCAAGAGCCCCGGGTTCTGCCCCTTTAGGCGCAAGTTGGCACCGATAGCGGTGAAGGCGTCGTACGTTGATCATAAAGCCAGCACAGATCATCCAGCCATGCATGCGGAACCAGCCCCTCACTGGGAGCTTGCTGCCGAATGGCCGCTTCAGGGAAGCGGTGGTCGATGCAACAGCCGCCCGCAGGTTGCGGCCCTCGCGACGATCAGCAATTGATGCCCCGCGCCGACCTTTAGGCTTGGGGGAGCATTTTTCAATACCCTCTCCCAAGTAAGATAGGCACAGTGTCAATAGGTAGAGGCTCCCTCGGTCGGGCGCCAGCAGCCTGTAAGCTATTCGGGCTCCTGCAGATCCTCCGGCGCCGCCAAGACCGCCAGGCTCTCGCCACCCGCCTCCCAAGTGTAGTAATAGGCGGTCATGCGTTTTAGGTAGCGTCCAAAATCGGGCTGGCTGTCGGGCCCGGGCTGGACCGCTTGGCCGACGGGGCTGGCCGCAATAGCCGGCGCGCCCTCGACGGCGACATTCTGGGTATTGTAGGCGTCGATGGCCGCCTGCACCACGCCCTTTTCCGTCTGCATGGCGCGCCAGCGCGCGATGGCCGGCAACCCTCCAATGCTGAGCGCCACGACAGCAACCAGCACCGACAGAATGGCCAGGACGATGACCAACTCGAGCAGTGTGAAGGCTCTTTGCTTCATCAGTCCCCCTCCTGACTTGAACAGCGGCTCTCAATCGTCTCTCACCACAGAAAGGTCTCAGAGATTGGAACAGTAGGCGTTCTAGACCGCGTTGCCAAACACCATCGGGCCGATTGTGCTACCTGCTGCGCCATTCGCCAAATGGCGATTGATCCGCATAAATACCGTTTTCTCCATTTCTCTGTGCCCTCCGTGTCCTGCTGTGGTGAATCTCCCCTCCCCTTTGCGGCCTCTGCGCCAGAATATCCCGAGGGCAGCGCGCCTTGGCCGGCGACAGAAACCGTGCTAGAATCCGGGTTCGTCGCGACGTTCCCGTCTGGCCAGTCCGGGTCATCCTCGTCGCGGCCAGGAGGTGGGGCATCATCGGCGCTCAACCGACGAATAGACGCCTGCCCTCGCCGCCCATCAACCCGCTCCAGAGCTGGCGTCGGGCGACGCGGGCCCTGGGTCGCTGGTTTCATCCGCCCAACGACGCCGTGCACAACGAGCGTATGCTCTACCTGCAAGTGATCCCTCAGGGGCTCTTTATGGGCGGGGCGGCGGCCTTTGTCGATGTCTTTTTGGTACGCTTGGGCGCGCCTAGCTGGGTGGTCAGCCTCAACGCCTCGCTGCCAGCGCTGGTGATGATGCTGGCGGTGTTGCCCTTGGGCGCCGTGGTGCAGCGGCGCGCGCGATTGTTGTTCGATTTCAACTTGTCGCGCATCCTCAACCGCACCGCCTATACCCTGATGGCGCTGCTGCCCTTCTTGTCGCCCGCGCTGGCCCCGCTGGCCTTGGTGGCCCTGAATGCCAGCGCTGCTCTCCCCGCCGCCGTGCAGAACGTCTGCTTTACCACGGTAATCGCCAAGGCCACCCCTCCCGACCGCCGGGCGCGCGTGCTCAGCGTCCGCTGGGCGGTGATGGGCGTCTCCACCGCCCTGACAGGTCTCCTGGTGGGCCACTGGCTGGACAGCGTGGCCTTTCCCCTCAACTACCAGGTGCTGTTCGCTACCTCGATCCTGGCGGCATTGGGCACAGCCTACCTGGTATCCAAGCTACGGCTACCGCCCGAAACGCCCCCGGCAGTTCAAGGCCGCCGAGCAGTCGACCTGCGCCACATCTGGCAGCTCGTAGCGGATGCCCCCGGGTTCCGCGGCTATATGACAGCCCGGATTTTGGTGCAGTTGGGCATGTCACTGGGCGTTGGCCTGCTGCCCCTCTATCGCGTACGCGTGCTGGGCGCCAGCGATGCCTGGTTAGGGGTCTTGCTAACCGTACAAAACATCACACAGGTGGGGTCCTACCTGGCGCTGGGGCGTCTGTTGCGACGCTCAGCCTTTCGTCGCCATTTGTGGCTCTCGGTGCTAGGGATGGCCCTGATGCCGCTCACCACCGCGCTGGCCACGCGACCCGAGATGCTGCTGCTGCCCGCGCTGATCATCGGCGTGTTCGGCGCGGCACTCAATGTGTTCATCACCGATTCGCTGATCGCCGACTCGCCTGAGGAGCACCTGTCCTTGTTCGTCTCGGTGAACCAGTTCGTGCTGCAAGCCATCAGCTTTGTGGGCCCGCTGCTCGGCGCCGCCTTGGCGGGCGCCACCAGCATCCGCCTGGCGCTCACCTTGGCCAGCGGCGTGCGCATCGTCGGTGGGTTGGCTTTTTGGTGGCTGGGGCGCCAAAAAGGTGAGCCAGCAGCGCCACGCCAAGACCCAGCCGGAGACACCTAGCGCACGCAGCGAAAGCCGAGGTCGCCCGCGGCGGCGGAGCGCGGCTCGCGCTGCCGCGCAGTGGCTGTATCCTGGTAAGTGTCCCACGAACTGCCGCGCACAGCCATCTCTTCGCCCTCGCTGGTGGGTGCGTGGGGCACCTGATAGGGGCCGTAGCGGTCGGCGGTCCACTCGCGCACGTTGCCCCCCAAGTCCAGCACTCCCTGCGGGGTCACATCGCCGTCAAAGGCGCCCACCGGCGCCGCACCGCCATAGTGAGCCTCAAAGGTGTTGGCCGGGCTAGCATCCGCTGCGCCACCCCAAGGATACTCCCGCCCCGCGGCACCGCACGCGGCCCACTCCCACTCGGCCTCGGTGGGCAGTCGCTTGTGGGCCCAGGCAGCATAGGCCTGCGCATCGTCCCATGTGACGTTCGCCACCGGATAGAGCGCCTGGCCGGCCGGGAAGTGGTTGCCGGTCCAGCCTCTCGGCGCGGCATGTCCTGTCCGGTAGATAAAGCGCTGGTACTGTGCGTTAGTTACCTCGCAGCGGTCGATGGCGAAAGCGTCCAACGTCACCGGATGCTCCGGCCGCTGGTCGAGCGCCATGGCCTCGTCGGAGCCCATCGACAGCGTGCCGCCCGCCAGGGGCACCATCTGGGCATCCAAGGCCGCAGCCACGGCCTCCACCTGGGCGGTATCGGCGGCGGCGAGCGGCGACAAGAGCCGCTGGGCCCGTTCCCAATCGCCGACCTCGATAGCCGCCAGGCCCCGCTCCAGCGCCGAAGCCGATAGGCCCTCACCTGAACCGCGCAGCGAGAGCAGCGCCGCGCCCCCCGCGAGGAGCACCAGCGCCAAGAGCAGCCAGACGATACCAGGGAACGAGCGCCTGGGCGTGGGCTGGGCTAGAGTGGGCGATGCCGCCGGCTTGCATGGCGCCGCACGCTTGGGCCGCACCGACGCCTTCTTGGTGGGCCTGCGGCGCGCCACGACGACCGCCGCCAACTCGGCACCGCCGGTGGAACGCACAGTCAGGCTGGCCTCCAGTGGCCCTTGCTTGGGCAGCGCATCGCGCCGTACACTGATGGCCAGCTCTTGTTGCTGACCCGGACCCAGGGCAAACCGCTCGGGGGCCACCTCCAGCCAGGGGGCGCCGGGAACGACCGCGCCGTTGGCCCCGCCGGGGCCCTCGTTGCGCAGTGTCAACCGGGTGGTAGCGGGCGCCGTGGGGTCCAACTCGCCCAGGTCGATGCGCTCAGCGCTCAGCCGCAGCGTGGGGCGCGGCAGCCGCGGATTCAAGCCGCGCACAAAGGTGTCGAGCCCGGCGTCGGGCGCATCGCCGTAGGTCTGAACCGCCTCGCGAGCGCGATCGGCGGCTACCGGGTCGTGCAGCGTTTGGCGCAGCCAGGCATCGAGACTGCCGTCATAGAGCATCTGCCGGGCATACTCCCAGTAGCGCAGCGAGAGGTCGAGCACGCCGGTGAGCGTGGTGGCCAGATTGCCGCCCGGAAAGGTGAGGGGCTGGATGGTGCCCGCCTGCGCCGCGCGGTACGACTCCATCTGCTGGCGAAACTGGGTAGCATCGAGCCGCTCCGCGATCTCGGTGGCCAGCGCCCGCTCCAACAGCAGCCGCCACTCGCGGGGCAGCGCGGCCAGTTGGGGCCACTTGAAAGGGTGCTCGCGCGGGTCGTCGTGCGACAACAGGTGATAGAGCGTGGCCGCCAGAGAAAACACGTCGGACTTGGCCACAACCTGGCCACGATAGAGCTCGGGGGCGGCATAACCCACCGTGCCATAGACGCTGGGACGGTCGCCGTCCGGCGCCTGTGTCTTGGCATGGGCATAGCGCGCCCGCGCCGTGCCAAAATCGACCAACACCGCCTGCTGGCTGTTGCGCTCGATGATGATATTGGCCGGCTTGAGGTCGCAGTGCACCACCGGCTCGGGCTGGACCTGGGCCAGGTATTCCAGCACGCGGCAGATCTCGATGCCATAGCGCGCCGCCAGCTCGGGCGCCATGCCTTCGTTGGCGGGCAGATCGGCCATGGCCTGTTCCAGGTTCTGTCCTTCAATGTACTCCATGACGATATAGTTGCGGCCACGCTCGGAAAAGTAGCCATACATGTCGGGGATGCCGGGGTGCTTGAGCGCCGCCAGCGTGCGCGCCTCGGCCTCGAAGCGCTCCTGCGCCTTGAGCTCCTCGCCCGGCTCGGCATAGGCGATGAGCTGCTTGATGACGCACAACCGCCCAAAGGCTTGGGTATTTTGCGCCAAATAGATGGCGCCCATGCCGCCCTCGCCGAGCTGCCGCACCACGCGGTACTGCGCCTGGTTCATGGTCTGGCCAGGTGACAGCTTTTCTGGCCCCAGCAGCTCGGCGCCGCAGTGGGCGCAGTAGCGGGCCGAGGCCTCGTTTACGTGCTGGCAGTTGAGGCAGCGCACAAGGACTCCCAGAGGTCAAACACAGCAGCGCGAGCCGTCGCCCGCGCCACGCATCGGTGAGTGGCGGAAACACAAGGTCGCGTCTCACCAGGCTATACGCAGCATCAACCTGCAAGGTCTCCCTGTTCGAGCAGGGATCAGAAGCGCTTCCCGGATGCCCTCGAGCAGAGGATCCGCTCTAGGCCAACACCCAAATGCGAATACGGCGGTCGGTCGCACCGAGCGCAGCAGGTCCTCCTCATCACCCCAGGCCGCGGTGCTCACCACCGGGGTACCCACCGCCAACTTGGCGCCAACTCCCAGGTAGCCACTTGCCACGCCGTGATCTACCCCTGATTCCCACGATGCGCAGAGGATAGCTGGAGCACGGGGCGCGGTCAAGGATCAGGTCGAACAAGTGGGAAATAGAGCGAGCAGAACGCCGTTCTTCGAGGGGGTGTGATACACCCCCTCGAAGAACGGTATCGCCATGCTAGTTGACGCCCGTAGAGGGGTCGCCGTGCAGCGGAGGCAAAGCGTTGGGGCTCACCAGAATGCCGCCACGCTCGTACGACTCGATGGCCGCAAAGGTGTATTCCAGCGTGGCCAGCGCATCGCGGCCCGAGGCGCGCAGTTTCTCCTTGGGCACCTTGTTGGTCACGTCCTCCAAGTAGGCGTGAATGCGCAGCGGAAAAGTGCCGTCGAAATCGTCGATGCCCGACTCAAAGACAGTCGGCTCGGGCGACTTGCCCAGCCCCAACGTCTTGGGATCGACCGTACCCGGCGCTCCAGGTCCGGGCCAGAAGGTCATCTTTTCGATACAGTTCTCGATGGCAAAGGTGCCGCGCGTGCCGCCCACCTCCACGCTCCACCAGCCGCCGAGGCCAAAGGTGGCGTCGCCGCGCTGGCTCAGCAGATAGCCCACCGCGCCACTGGCAAAGCGCACGTGGATGCTGTTGACCGACACCATCAGGTCGTTGGCCGACTTGCGGAAACCGGGCTGCCCCATAAAGGCCTGCACCTCGACGATATCGCCACAAAAGTAGCGCATGATGCTAAAGGGGTGCGCCAGGAAAGCCTTGACATGGAAATATGGAAAGCCGTCGCTGCGCGGAGCTTGCATCGGCTTGTAGACGTACTCGCTGCCAGCGAAACCCATCTTGTGCAGGCAATAGAGCGTCTCACCCACCTCGCCGGCCTGCATCTTTTTCTTGGCCTCATCGGCCGGTGGCGTGAAATAGTGGTTCAGGTTGCAGCCCAGATACAGGTTCTTTTGGGCGGCCAAGGCCACCATCTGGCGCGCCTCGGTGACCTGATTCGAGATCGGCTTTTCCACCAAGACGTTCTTGCCAGCCTCGAGCGCCTGCATGGTCGGGGCAAAGTGCCACGAGCCGTTCTCATAGCCGCCGGTGGTGACATCGACAATGTCCAGGTCGGGCTCACCCGCCAGCATGTCGCCCAGGCTATAGTACGCTTTGACGCCGTGCTGCTGCGCCACCTTGTCGGCACGCTCGGGGATGATATCGCACACCGCCACCAGGTCGGCCAACGGGTCTTGCGTGTGACACTTGGCATGCAGCGTGCCGATGCCACGCATCCCCACCACTCCCACTTTTAGGGCCATCGTGTATTCCTCCAGTTTGCATAGGATCAGACTCCATGGCAGCCATTGTATGCCGGGCAGCGGGGCTGTCAACCGCAGCGCCCGGCCGGTCGGGGCGCTAGGCGTTTTGTATTTATGCAAAGTGGTGGTACAATAGCCGCAGCTTGAGACTGGCCGAGAATCATGTGGGGAGCAAGTCATGCGACAGCAGATTGAAGACTTTTTAAAGTCGTTGCAGGTGGAAAAGGGCTACTCGAACAACACCATCGTCGCCTATCGGAACGATCTCACCCAGTTTGCCAAGTACCTCGCCGAAAAGAGCGGCATCACCTCGTGGGACGCCATCGACAAGAACGACCTGATTCGTTATGTCAATGACCTCAAGGGCGCTCACGAATACGCCTCGGCCACTGTGGCCCGCAAGATCGCAGCCACCAAGTCGTTTTTCCGCCATCTCTCCAGCCGTGGCAAGATCCAAGACGATCCCAGCGCCACGCTCGACTCGCCCAAGGTCCGCAAGTACCTGCCCACCTCCATCTCGGAGCAAGAGGTGGAGAAACTGCTCAGGGCGCCAGCCCGCGGCGACACCGTCCGCGCCCACCGCGATTCGGCGCTGCTCGAGCTGTTGTATGCCACCGGCATGCGCGTCAGCGAGGTGGTGGCCCTGGACGTGGCCGACATCGACACGCAGCAGAATTGCGTCCATTGCAGTGGCAAGGCCACCAAAAACCGCGACCGGCTGATCCCCATCTATCGACGGGCATCCGAGGCCCTGACGCGCTATTTCCAAGAGGGCCGCCCCAAATTGGTGCGCGACAATGACGAGAACGCCCTGTTCTTGAACCATCGCGGCCACCGTCTCACCCGCCAGGGGCTGTGGTTGATCATCAAAAAGTATGTCGAAGAGGTGGGCATCGATACGCCGGTGACGCCGCACACCCTGCGCCATTCGTTCGCCACGCATCTGCTGAACGGTGGCGCCGACGTGCACGAGGTGCAAGGGCTGCTGGGCCATGCCAACGTCTCGACGACCCAGATCTATAAGGCGATCAGCCAGGAACGCCTGCGCGAAGTGTACGACGAGGCGCATCCACGCGCTGACTAGCCGCCCATGCCCTAGCAACGATACCAGCCTGGCCCATAGGACGTCTGTCGGGGTACAGGCTGGCTTTGTTTCCAGAAACCGCGCGAGTCGCTGTCATCGGGCTCGCCACCACGCCGCCGGGGGCCCAAGCGCATGAGTCAAGCCATCACCTATGAACTGGTCGCCGAATCGGTCGCGGCCATCCGCGCGCGTTCGCGCCGCCGGCCCACCGTCGGTCTGATCCTGGGTTCGGGACTGGGCGCCTTGGCCGACCAGGTTGGAGCCGCCGACGCGATTCCCTATGGCGACATACCGCATTTCCCGCGCTCGACGGTGGCTGGCCACTCGGGGCGCCTGCTGTTGGGTCGCCTGGGCCGCGCCGAAGTGCTGCTGATGCAGGGGCGCGTGCATTTCTACGAGGGCTATACACCGGCCGAGATCACGTTGCCGGTGCGGGCCATGCAGCAGATGGGCATCGACACCCTGATTGTCACCAATGCCGCCGGCGGCGTGAACGCCTCGTATCAAGCTGGCGACCTGATGGCCATCAGCGATCACCTGAACCTGGCGGGCATGGCCGGCAACAATCCATTGCGTGGCCCCAACGACGAGCGCTGGGGCCCGCGCTTTCCTGGCATGTCACGCGCCTATGACCCCGCCCTGCTCCAGAGCCTGGCGGCGGTGGCCTCGTCCCAGGGGGTTCGATTGCACCAGGGCGTCTATGCCATGGTGGCCGGGCCCAACTTTGAGACGCCGGCCGAGGTGCGCATGTTGCGCGGGCTGGGCGCCGATGCCGTGGGCATGTCCACGGTGCCCGAGGTCATTGTGGCGCGCCACGGCGGGCTGCGCGTGCTGGGCATCTCGATGATCAGCAACGTGGCCATCGACCGTTTTGTGGATGACATCAGCCTGCTGCCCACCCACGAAGAAGTGCTGGCCGCCGGCGCCAGTACTGTGCCGGTATTGGCCCGCCTGATCGAGGGCCTGCTGGCCCAGTGGGAGTAAAAGGCACCGCTCGGCCGACGCGCCCGGTGCAGTTCATGCCGTCAAGACGCTTTCCACTGCTAGACGCTGAGGAAGATCGTGCTCAACATCGTTGCCTTGCTGGTTGATCTCCTAAACCAGTACATCATCTGGGTCTATATCTTTTGCCTGGTTTTGGTGCTGTGGCATGCGCGGACCTACTGGGAAGCCCGGCGCGACCGCGCCAATACCATCTATACCATCGAGCGCGAGGTGGCCAGCGGCCGCGAGGGTCGCGCCATGACCAACATCGGCCTGATTCTAGGCCTGGCGGTGGTAGCCACCGCCGCCAAGTATTATGTGCTGCCCACCCTGCCCATCGAGCAGATCGTCTCACCCACGCCCACATTCACCCTGAGTGTCCCAACACGCGAGCCAACACGCGCGCCCACTGCTGCGCCGGCCACGACCACGCCGCGCCCACGCCCGACCTTGATCGTGCTGCCCACCGCCGAGCTGCCCACAGCCACGCCGCCGCCCGTGGTGCGCTGCTCTGACCCCAATACCTGCATCAGCAGTCCGACCGATAATGCCACCGTCAAGGGACGCATCACCATCAGCGGCACCGCCAACCACGGCCAATTCCAGTTCTACAAGGTGGAATATGGTCTGGGCCAAGATCCCGCCGCGTGGCACGTGATCAATGACATCCACAAGGCGCCGGTGCTGGACGGCGCGCTGGAAGCGTTTGACACGACCGCTGTGCCGAACGGCGTCTATACCCTCAAACTCACCGTGGTAGACGTCACCAGCAACTTTCCGCCGCCGCATCTGGTGCGCATCGTCATCGAGAACTAACATGCGTCGCCAAGCGTTGCTTGCTGGTCTGGTAGGATTGACGTGGATATTGGGGGGCTGTGCGCAGTCGTTGCCAACTCCCACCGGGGGCGGGGGCGGGGCCGCGGCCACTGCGTCCCCGCCCCCGGCGGCCACACGCACGGCGACCAGCGCGCCCTCGCCAACTGCTGTCCCAAGCCCCACTGCCACCAGAACGCCCAGTCCGAGCGCCACGCCTACCCGCACTCCGGGTACCCGCACCCCGGGGCCGCCCCCGCATGTCCTGGCGAGCTATCCCCTGGATGGCGACCTGGCAGTGGTCGACCAGCGCCCGCTGGTCATCGTGTTCGATCAGCCCATGGACGCCGCCAGCGTGCAGAGCCACGTGACCCTCTCACCAACAATGAACGTGGAGGCCAGTTGGCCCGACAACAGCACGCTGCACCTGCAACCCCAGGCCCCCTGGCCTTCCGAGGTGCCCTTTGAACTGACCGTAGCGGAGGGGGCGCGTAGCGCCACAGGCGGCGTCTTGACAGAGCCCTTTCGGCTGCGCTTTGCCGCCGGCGGGCGCGGTGTGCGTTTGCCCATCCTGATGTACCACCACGTCCTGGACCTGCCCGACGATGCCAGCGAGGGACAACGCACCTGGACGGTGTCGCCGGCAGCCTTTGCCGAGCAGATGCGCTACCTGGTCGACCATGAATGGGTTACCGTCGGCCCGTCCGAGCTAGCAGCCTATCTGGCCGAGGGCGCGCCCCTGCCGCCGCGCTCTTTCATGCTCACCATGGACGACGGCTACCGTGAGGTCTATACCACCGCCCTGCCCCTGCTGCGCAACACGCCGCTGCGGCCCGTGCTGTTCATCATCCCCGAGACCATGGGCTATGGCGCCTACCTGAACTGGGAGCAACTGGGGGAGCTGGCGGCGACCGGTTTCTGGGTGGGCTGCCACAGCTATGATCACACCAGTCTCCGTGGCTTGAGCGCCGAGGAGCTCGCATGGCAGCTTGGCGATTCGCGCGCCTTGCTGGAGGAGCGGTTGGGCCTGACGATCGACGCTTTTTGCTACCCCTTTGGCAGCTATGACGACGATACGCTGGCCGCGTTGTCTGGATATGGCTACCGCACGGCTTTTACCCTCAATCCCACCAGCTATCAAGATCCCTTGGCGCCGCTGCAACTGGGGCGACGGCGCATCGACTATGCCACCACCCTGGAGGATTTCATCGCGCTAGTGGAGCCCTAGGCCGCAAGGGCACGCAGCCTGGTTCCCAGGGCTGACTTTGGCGCCGTCCCCCACTTCGCACGCCGCCCCGCTCTGGATATACTGGCCCTATCGCTTGGTCGGAGGTTGTCCATGATTCCCATTGATCTCACGGGCAGGAATGCCCTGGTGACGGGTGGAGCGGCAGGGTTGGGACGCGCCATCTCGGAGACGCTGGGCTTGGCCGGCGCTGCGGTCGCTGTGGTGGACATTGACCTGGCGGGCGCGCAGCGCACGGCAGAACAGATTGTGGGGAGCGGCGGACGCGCCGTGGCGCTGCGCTGCGACGTTGCCAGCCCCGAGGCAGTGACCTCGCTGCGCCGGCAGGTTGCCGAGCAGTTGGGCGCCGTCGACATCCTGATCAACAATGCCGGCATCATCCGCTACAGCCGCGGGATAGCCAACATCACCCTAGCAGATTGGGACCGGCTGCTTACGGTGAACCTGCGCGGCGCCTTTTTGATGTCTCAGGCCTTTCTAGAGGGCATGAAGGCGCGCGGTTGGGGACGCATCGTCTGCTTATCCTCGCTGGCGGCGCGGGTGGGCGGCATCGAGGTGGGCTGCGACTATACCGCCTCCAAGGCGGGCCTCATCGGCCTGGGCCGCACGCTGGCCAAAGAGGGCGCGCCGTTCGGCGTCACGGTGAACCTGGTGGCGCCAGGGATCATGGCCACCGGTCCGGTGCAGGCGCAGATGGCCGGGCGTGAGGATCAGGTAGCCGCCGGCATTCCCCTGGGCCGCCTGGGCCAGCCGCAGGACGTAGCCAACGGCGTGCTGTTCCTCTGCTCGTCGCTGGCCGACTATATCACGGGCATTGTCGTCGATATCAACGGCGGCATGTACATGGGCTAGGGGGAAGAGCATGAGCCAAGAGAGCACCCAGCGCGTGCCCGAGGCGCGGCTGCGTCGATTCACAGAACGCGTGCTGGGCGCCATGGGCGTGCCCGCCGCGGACGCGGCCGTCGTGGCCGACTGCCTGCTGATGGCCAACCTGTCAGGCGTCGATTCGCACGGCGTGGTGCGCCTGGCGCACTATGTGGCGCGGCTGGGGAACGGCACGCTCGATCCCCTGCCGGACATCGTCTTTCGCCGCAGCGGCCCCTCGGCGGGCATGCTCGATGGCGGCGACGGTCTGGGCCACGTGGTGATGTTGCGCGCCTGCGTCGAAGCTATGGCCATGGCCCGCGAATCAGGCGTCGGTGTGGTGGGTGTGGCCAACTCGAGCCACTTTGGCATGACCGCGTTCTACATCCAGCGGTTGGTGAGCGAGGGCTTTATCGGCCTGGCCATGACCGACACCGACGCCTTTCTCATTCCCTTTGGTGGGCGCAAGGCCTTCTTCGGCACCAATCCCATCGCCATCGGCTTTCCCACGCAGGGCATCCCCGTGATCCTCGACATGGCCACGACCTCGATCCCCTATGGCAAGATCGCCCTGGCCAAGGCCGAAGGTCGGCCCATCCCCGCCGATTGGGGGCTGAATGCCGAGGGCCACCCCACCACGGACCCCAATGCCATCGCCGGGCTGCATCCTATCGCCGGACCCAAGGGTAGCGGCTTGGCCATGATGATCGACATCTTTTGCAGCGTGCTGACGGGCATGCCCTGGGGCCCCAACATCCCCAAAATGTACGAGGACCTGGAGCAGCCCCGGCAGTTGGGTCATTTTGTCATGGCCATCGACACCCAGCGCTTCATGGCGCTAGAGCTGTTCAAGGCGCGCCTCGACGACATGCTGGCCGCCTACCATGAGGTGCCGCCGGCCGAGGGCTACGAACGGCTCTACTACCCCGGCGAGCTGGAAGGGCTGCGACTCCGCGAGCGCCGCGCCAATGGCATCCCGATCGATCCGGGACTGTACGAAGAGCTGAGGGGGTTGGGAGAGCGGCTGGGGGTAGAACTGTAAGAAAAGCAGCACAACCGGCCCGTTTGTGGTTCACCCCGGACGCCGACGCTTTGTCCCGCTCTGCCCTCGAATTGCCTGAGCGCCATCGCCGGCCCGCAGCGCACGGAGCGCCTACCGGAGAGCTCATGGGTCCGGGGCAGCCGACGCCAAGACAACCATGCTACGTTGTTGCCCGCCGTGCATCTACCGATAGCGCTGCCCGGATCGATGGTGGGCGTCAGGTTGCAGGTTCGACCCCTGCTGGGCGCGCTGGAAAACCAAGACGATTGCCGGGCCAAAGATCCAGCTAACATCCTTTTGTGATCGATACCCGGGTCCTTCGGACGAAAAGAGCGGGGCTTTGGCGCCGAAGGGCTGCATGTTATTCGGGCCAGTGACCTGGACCGCGAGGGGTACTGCACGCCCAGGCCATCGTGGGGTCAAGGTGCGCAGGTTGCGGCGTTACGCGGGTGCGAACAAAGGTCCGCTGGGCTTCTTCCAGGCTATCCCGCCGCGCCTGCGGGCCTCGGCCACCAAGCGGGCTCTGCGCTCCGGTATGGGGCAGCAGCACGCCGGGGCCTAGCCGAAGACGGCCTACTCCACGCGCTGGACGCGCTAATCAGGTAGAAATAATCGGCAGCCGGAAAAAACAATAAACGATAGACGGGAAACGTAATCACAGGCCTGTTTGGAGCAACGGCTTATGAGGCGTTCGGGTCGACAGGGCTGGGTTTGCCCAGTTCCGCCTTCAGATAGTCGACAGGTGAACTCAAATGGGGTGACGCCTCCGGTCTGTATAGACCCGCCGGGCCGTAAAGCTGGTCATAGAGTTTTTCATGCGCTCTGAACACGTCCTCGCGGAAATGGCTGCGACAGTTGTCGTACAGATACCTCAAGTTCCAGAAGAACTCCGCCCACCTGTTCACGAAATTCTCTTCGAAGTGCCCCAAGGAGTCCCTTCCCCTGAAGATGTATATTTCGTCTCTCTCAAGTTCTAGGAAGCTGTACTCATGTCTCACCTTGGCGGATAGGTTGGCCTGTATTCTGGTGCACTTTGATGCAAATCTGTCACTCCACTGCCTCAAGACTTCAGGGCCCATCTCGCAACCAGGAAGCTCGTCGATTTTCGGAAAGTACACGGTCCAGTCGTCATTAGGACGTTCAAGGAACCGCTCGCTAGCATCATCACGACAGTCACAGAGCTTGATCCACAGCGTGGACGGCTCCCCACGCTGTGAGAACAGGTGCGGGATGTACTCGCCCGAATAGAAGGAAACACTGAGCCGCCCCAAATCGGCAACCCCAACAAAAAACGGAATCTCTAGACTCCGCAGATAGGGTATCTTGTTGGTAAAGTCGATAGGATCGTTGCGTTTGTTCTTCTTCTTGATCTGTATTGCGAAGGAACTCCTCGGCACAAGGGACTGAGAACTACTCGGCTCGGCGCAGAAGATGGTGCATAAGAAATCCGAGCCAAGGTCGTCGCAGACCGCGGCGGGTTGCGCAACGAAGCAGAACTTGTACAGGACAAACCGAGCCAAGTTCTCGGCTTGCCAGCCTTCCCTGAAACGCATTTGGTGTGGCATTCTCTTCTACCTTTCGCATCCGGGGCGGGACGCGTGCTTTCTTGCCGCCGATCCATGACGATCGCTACATCGAGATGTAACGCATCACCTGATACAAAGTGTAACGGATCAGTTGACACCATACAACGCCGCGCCTACCGCCCCGCCCCCTCCACAATCCCGATCTCCTCCTCCGTCAACCCGTACAGCGCGTACACCACCCCGTCGATCTGCTGGTCCGTCGCCGCGATCTGGCGCTCCAGCATCGTCCTCTCTTGCGGCAACTGCGCCGCCGCCAGCCGCTTGTGCAGGTCGAGCACGCAGTGTCGGCTCACCCCCGCCATTGCCCCGTGATCTCACGATGCTGATGGATGGATATGCCGATGATGTAGATCGGGCATGTGATCGTGTTCATGGGCCATCTCACCATGGCTGTGAAGGTGCGAGTGCCCGCGAACATGCTGGCCTTCAGGGTGGTGTTCGTGATGTTCGTCATCGTGGGTATGTGCATGCTCGTGGACCGTCGTTTCGTGTATATGGCGATGCTTGTGCTTCTCCTTGACTAATAACAGCGTTCCGATCACCATGAGCGGTAAGGCTATCAAGAACATCCAGGTTGGGAATTCTTGGAACAGAATAAAAGCCAAGATCATACCTGCTAATGGTGCCGTACCAAATAGCGCACTTACGCGCGCCGCACCGAGACCGCGCATGGCATGGACAAACAAGACGATACTCATTCCATAGCTCAGACTGCCCAGTACCATTGCGCCCAGGGCAACCCCTGGTGTAGGGAATCTGCTGCCGATTATCATGGCCATGGCCAACGAAACACTGCCTGCGCCCAAGCCTTTGATGGTCACAATCATCAGAGGGTCTTTGGCAGAGATACTGCGGGTAAGGTTATTGTCAATGCCCCAGAGAATGCAAGCCAGGATAATCCCCAATGCACCGAGCGACAATTCCCAATGTGCATCCAGAGTTATAGATAGACATATGCTGGAAAGCGTAATCAAGGCAATCGCCCACCAGGCACGGCGGCTGATCGCTTCCCTGAACACAAGCGCGGCGATGATCGTGGTCGCCACCGTCTCAAAGTTCAGCAGTAGGGATGCCGTCGCGGCGGGTGTACTTTGCAAGCTATAGAGCAAAGTGATCGGGGCGGCAACGCCACCAGCTAGGATGGCCCCCGCTAACCAAATGAGGTCGGGCTTGGCAAGCCGCGCTTCACTGGCAGATGAGCGCCGGCCAATGCGCTGACAGATCTTGACGCCCAGCAAACCGATACCGCTGCCGAGATACAGGAAAGCGGCCAGTGGGATGGGCTCTATCTCACCGAGGAGCCACTTGGCGAGCGGTGCGCTTGCTCCAAATAGAAGAGCAGCCACACAAGCCTGCAGAATCGGGACCATGCGCTTTCGATCCATGGTGTGCGCCAGCTTTCCAGGTGTCATGGTATCGCTCATGCAAACCGTCTTTTGATGATGCGAGATCTGTGTGTCACCCCATCCGAGGGGTTGTGCGAGCGACCGCTTCCTGCCTCTCACCCGTGAGGCTCGGGAACGCTCGCATCGCTGCCCCGCGCCTACCCCCGCCTCCCAACTTCCCGCATTGTCCACGACAGCACTACTACGAAGCCCCCTCCACAATCCCGATCTCTTCTTCGGTCAGGCCGTACAGGTCGTATACCAGCTGGTCGATCTGCTGGTCAGTGGCCGCGATCTGGCGCTCCAGCAGGGTGCGCTCTTGCGGCAACTGCGCCGCGGCTAGCCGCGCGTTGCCTTCCGGCATGGGGCTGGTGCATGCCTAAGCCTGGCCGACAACCAATGCCTACGCGCCGGACGCGATGATCGGCCAGAAAAAAGCCACAGCCAGTGAATAAGATTCGCGATCACCGGCATTTCTAGTCATGGACTTGTCTGGAGCAGGCACCCATGAGCTTCTGCCCGTGCAGCGGTCCAGGCAAGACCAGGGTGCCATTCCAGACAGTGATCGATCAAACAATCTCGGTGATCTCGTCGTACAAATCTGGCAGGCAATCTTGTCGAAGTCTGTACTTTGTACCATGGTTGTGGCCGGTTCGTGCATCGAAATCGACCAGAACACTCCCTTTTTCAATGGCGTCCAAGAAGTGGTCGCAACTGAACTTCCGCAGAATCTGGATTCGGCAGTATTGGAGGTACTCCACTCCGTCAATCCTCCGGGCGTCAGCCTGAACGTAGAAACAGTTGAGGAGCTTGGTTGCGGCTTTGTGATAGAGGTCGTCGAATCCCCAGTACGGTTGCGGGTTGAGCTCCCCTTGGCCAGCCCTTTGCCTCACCAACTCGAGCCATTCGCTGTGGTGTACCCCGACAGCAGTGGCGTCAAAGGAGATGACGACCTTTCGAGATGCTCTGTCAACTATGACCATAAAACCCCTGTCGGTTCTCGATTGGCTGTTCAGCGTCTGGCGAAAACTTACCTCATTCGGCGGGTACTTCATGCCTGCCCCCTGATGCCTCCATCCGTACTTCACAAGCAAGATCGATGGCACGAACTTCAGGGCTCTTGGCGACGGCTCCATGTGGAACAAGGTGGTCAAGGAGCTTGAGTGGGTCCTCTGGCACTTCAGCTCCCACTCGGCGGCATTTGGTATCGGCAGATTGTTTTCAGCAATGCCAAGCAGATCCTCCAAGGTATTGCCTACCCCACCGGAATTCCCTTGTCGAGCATTAGGAATCCAACCCCTCTGTTTGATTTCCCTCAATGCCTGTATCAATGATTCCTTCGTGTAGGTCTGCATGTGTATCATCCTTTGCTATGGCAGGTTTCCAGAAGTCCAGCAAATACTCGAACGTCGTTCCCATAGTGATATAGTTGCTCGGCCAGCCGAAAATCCCTATTCGGTTCACGATATTCGTACGATCCCAAATGATCGTATTGCGAAGTTCGTACCCTCTTTCCCGCAGCTCCCTGATCAGTTCAGCGTGAATGGTGATGCGGCTATTCTCCCACCACATATCTGGCACGTTGATCACGCAGTGTCCTTTTGGCTTGAGCAGTGGAAGCAGATCCTCGAATATGTCTCCCATTGCGGTAGCATATTCCCCAATTGCCAAGACGCCCAGGTCCCTCGAATCCTGGCTGTATTGCTCAACCTTGCCCAGTTGATCGTTCTGCCGGTCGCGGCGTGATTTGTTTTTGCGCTTTCTGTTCAAGAGATTGGCGTAGGGGGGCGAGGTCCAGATCAGGCTCACTGAATTGTGGGCCAAGTACTGTCGAAGGTTGCGCGCATCGTCTTGTACAGCGACCTGTTGCGCCTGGTTAAACATGTTGCCATTCTGGAGTCTTTCGGCGCAGAACTGAACATAGTCCTGCTGCAAATCAAGGCCGACGGCATTTCGATTGAGGTCTTGCGCCGCAAGCAAGGTCGTGCCAACGCCTACAAAGGGATCTACTACCAACTCGCCCTGATGGGAGAACAGGGAGATGATCCTACTAGCTAGCGACAGGGGGAATGTGGCAGGGTGGACGGTCTTGTCGCGCACGTCTCTACGTTCGTAAGAAAACTGCCACACACCGAGCTGGCACTTGAGCCACTCTTTGGCTGTCAGGCAATTGATGTGCGAAGGTGCGCACTCACATGTCCGCTCGGACCCGAGGGGAAGCAGTGTCCCGTGAAGGTCATCGTTCTCTAGGATGGTTCTCGGCAAGGTAGCGATCTCCATTAAGTGCCTCCCAATCGGTGTTAACAGCCATCTATGTTCATTGTATGGTTTCGCGCGCCTTCAGCAAGGACGTAGCGGTCATAGTCGCCGCGCCACACGGCGTCGTGGGCAAAGACCTTGGCAATCTCGTCCCAGCGCTCGGGATACTCGTCATATTGCACATACAGCAGGCGGGCGGTGGCCGGCTTGTCGCTGGGTTGGGGCCTGGTGCGGCAATCGTAGACTGAGAACTGTTCGAAATCGGTGAGGATGGAGAGGGGCAGCTTGGCCGTCCAGGCATAGCGCCGTAACTGGTAAGCCGGCTGCACCGCCGAGTCGATGTCTACCGAGGGTTTCTTGACCTCTACAAAGAACTTGCGCTCCGGCCCCACGCGAAAGCAATAGTCGGGCATCGTCGTGTTGCTGCCGGGCGTGCGCAGCGTGGCCTGCAGGATGACCGACTGGTAGCTGGGCGCCACGCCGGCCTGGTTGTAGACGTCCCAGCCGAGGGCGGCGAAAAACGGATCGAGGAACTCGCCGCGCACCTGCGTCTCGTTATAGCTGGCGCTGCGGTAATGGTCGGCATTGTGGGCAAAGCGTTCGACCAGGTCAATGATCTCTTGCGGCGCTGAAGGCATGTTGCGCTATTCCCTGAAGGTGATAGTAGATCCGAGATAGCGGTATTATGCTCGATCCACTTGTGTAGCGCAAGCGCAATACTGCGACGCAGCGCCCGGCATAGCCAGGGCGCCAAGCAGGGGGCCGGCCGGCGCGCTAGGCTGGGGTTGGCTCGGGTTGGGCGGCTGGGCGCACGCGGCGCACTCCCAGGTAGCCAAAGATGGCCGACCCCAGCAACAGCCAGGGTATGTAGGTGAACATGGTGAACAGGCCCACCTTGTCCGCCGCCAGCCCCACCCCCCAGGCGCCCACCGCACCGGAGACAAAAGCATAGCCCAAGAACGCGCCGGTGACCGTGGCCATGCGCTGCGGGAATTGCCGCTGACAGGCGATCATGAACAGCGTATGCGAGGGGTTGAGCAGCAGCCCTGTGAGCACAAACAGGGCATAGCTCAGGGGGCCAGTAGTCTGCAGGAAACCCCAAAGTGCCACGGCGGAGAGAAGCACCGACACGGTGAGCACGCGCCGTAACCCGATGCGATCCGAGAGGTAGGAGCCCAACACGCCGCCCACCGCCGAGGCGATCATGTAGGCCGACATCAAGGCGGCATAGGCCGCCGTGGCCACGCCCAAGTCCTCTTGGTACTTGGGCATGAACGTCTGCATCGTCTCGGCGGCCACCCGCCGCAGCGCCGTGCCCACCAACAAGACAATGATGAACGACCAGAACAGACGGCCGTTGCCGCCGTTAGCCTGCCCGCCGGTGGCCACCTGACCGCTTCGCTCCGGCGTCTCGACCCAGCGCGGCACCATGGTTCTGACGAAACCCAGTGCCATCCAGATAGTGATGGCCGAGATGATGAGCAGCGAGCGAGGGCCGTAGCGATCCAGCAAAAAGCCGCCGGCTGCGGCTCCCAACACGGCGCTACCCAAGGTGCCACCAAAGAAAAAGATCGAGCTGGCGGTGGCACCCCAACGCTTGCCCCCGGCAATGACGGCATTGGCCGCCCCTTGGGGGTGCCAGGCGCCTGAACCCAAGCCCGACAGTGAGATGAGGGCCATCAGCACCCACTTGTCCTGGGCAAAGAGCAGCAGCGAGAAACAGAGGGTGGTCCACAGGATCGAGCTGACCGCCAGCGGACGCCCGCCGACTCGCTCACTGAGGCGGCCAAAGAGCGGCTGGGTGATGGAGGAAATGCCCTGGTAGAACAGCAGCGCCAAGGCGATGTCCGAATTGCGCAGTCCCAGGTCGCCGCTCATGGCGGCCATCAGAATGGCGGCCACGCCGTACCAGGTATCGTGGGCGCCGTGCCCGATGGTCACGCCCAGTAGGGCTCGCCGTTGCGCTTTCTCCATGCCGTCCCCCCGATGCTTTTAGGATGCTGGCCCTAGCCCTGGCCTCGCGGCAAGCGATAGAAATACCGGTACAAGCCGTCCGCCGGCGGCATCAGCGTCACTCTACTGACGGTTAGCAGATGCGCGGCAGTTGCTCGCCGGCCAGCATGTCCAGTAGCCGACGGGTGCCCAGGATGGTCTGGAGCACGACGCGCCCCGGATTCTGGGCGCCCACGCGACCGATGATGGCTGCCTCGCGGCCGTCGGGATGGGCGCGCATGGCCGCCAGAACGGCCGGCGCGTCGTCGGCCGGCACAATGGCGATCAGCTTGCCCTCGTTGGCCACGTACAGCGGGTCGAGCCCCAGAATCTCGCTGGCGGCGCGCACCGGCTCGTGGATGGGCACGGCCGCCTCGTCGATCTCGATGCCCACCAACGACTGCCCCGCCAGCTCATTGAGCGTGGTGGCCAGCCCGCCGCGCGTCGGATCGCGCAACACATGGATGTCGGCACCGGTGGCCAGCAACGTTTGCACCAGATCGTTGAGCGGAGCGCAATCGCTGCTCAGGGGGCTTTCAAAGCGCAAGCCCTCGCGTTGCGTCATGATGGCCAAGCCATGGTCTCCCACCGCGCCGCTGAGCAGCACGGCATCGCCGGGGCTGGCCTGCGTCGCCGAGATGAACACGCCGGGGGGCACCAGCCCGATGCCGGCGGTGTTGATGAACAGCTTGTCGGCCGAGCCGTGCTCCACTACCTTGGTGTCGCCGGTGACGATGCGCACGCCAGCCTGCGCGGCAGTCGTGGCCATAGAGGCCACGATGCGCTCCAGGTCCGCCAGCGGCAGGCCCTCCTCCAGGATGAACCCCACGCTCAGATAGAGCGGTCGCGCCCCGCGCATCGACAGATCGTTGACCGTGCCACACACCGCCAGCTTGCCGATGTCGCCCCCAGGGAAAAAGATGGGCTGCACCACATAGGAATCGGTGGTGAACACCGGTTGGCCGGCCAGGCGCCCCTGCCCGTCGGTGAGATCGATGAGCGTAGCATCCTCCAGCGCCGCCAGCAGCGGATCGGTGAAATACTTGAGAAAGACGCGCTCCACCAACTCGTGCCCTAGCGTCCCGCCGCTGCCATGGGCCAACATGACGCGTTCACTCATGGTTCCAGCGCCCCTCCATAGCGGTAATAAGCGGCACATGCCCCCTCGCCCGAGACCATACAGGGACCCACCGGTCGGGCGGGCGTGCAGGCCTTGGCGAACAGCCGGCATTCGCTGGGCTCGATCACGGCACGCAGCACCTCGCCACAGCGGCAGCCGCGCTCCTGGGCCGACCGGCCTGCGACCAGCAGCGACTTGGGCACTTGGAGCGCCGCCCGCGCATCGTGAGCCGCAAACTCGGGGCGCAGATTCAGCCCACTGGCCGGAATCTCGCCCAGACCCCGCCAGCGCGCCGGAGAGACGGCGAAAACCTGCTCCAGCAGTTGCTGCGCCACAAGGTTACCCTCGGCCGTGACGCCGCGCCCATAGCTATTGCTGACCTGCGGAGGGCGTCCCGGCGCCTGCACGAGCGCTTGGAGCGCCTGAAGCATGTCTAGCGGCTCGAAACCCGAGATGGCGCACGAGATGCCATACTCCTCGGGCAAAAAACGCCAGCTATTGGCGCCGGTGATGGCCGAGACATGGCCCGGCCCCAGCACGGCATCCACGCGCACCTCGCCGGCGTCCAGGATGGCGCGCATGGCGGGCGGTGTCAGCTTGTGCCAGGATAGCACATAGTAGTTGCCCAGCCCCTCCTGCTGGGCCTGCACCAGCGAGGCGGCCATCGTGGGGGCGGTGGTCTCAAAGCCGATGCCCAACATGACCACGCGACGCTCGGGATGCTCGCGGGCCATTTGCAGCGCGTCCAGCGCCGAGTAGACGATGGCCACGCTGGCGCCGGTGGCCCGGGCGTCCAACAGGCTCTCCCGCGTGCCCGGCACCCGCAGCATGTCGCCAAAGGTGGCCACGGTCAGGTCGGGCAGCCGAGACAGGGCGATGGCCCAGTCGATGTCGGCATCGTCGGTAACGCATACCGGACAGCCAGGACCCGAGAGCATGCGCACGCGAGGAGCCAGCGCCTGGCGCAACCCATAGCGCATGATGGCGTGGGTGTGGCCGCCACAAAACTCCATCACGCGCACGGGCTCACCTGGGGTCGCCAGGATGGTGGCGATCAGTCGCCGTGCGGTTTCGGGGTTGCGGTATTCGTCAGCATGCTTCATAGAGCCGGTTCACCGTCCGCGGGCTCGTTGGCGGTGGGAGGCAGACCGGCCTCCTCTAGCCTCAGTTGCCGCTCGGCCTCGGCCAGCTCGGCGAACAGCGCCAGCGTCTCGGCCGCCTCGTCCTCGTCCAACACGCTGATGGCATAGCCAGTGTGCACCAGCACATAGTTGCCCACCTGGGCCTCGGGCGTCAGCATGAGGCTGACATCGCGCAACACACCGCCCAGCTCGACGCGGCCTACCTGGCCCGCGATACTCTGGACGCGCAAGGGAATCGCCAGACACATGCTACTCTCTCCTCCGCGAGCCACAGCCACCCGCTGGCCCCGCGGTCTGGTAATGGGCGATGAACGCCTGCCCCAAGGCCACACCGCCATCGTTGGTGGGCACCTGGCGGTGCAGCAGAACCTGCAAACCGTCCCCCTGCAACAGGGGGACAGCCAGGGAAAGCAACAAACGGTTTTGGAAACACCCCCCACTGAGGGCGACGCGCCCCAATCCGCTCTCCTTACCTTGCGAGAGAGCCAGATCGCGGATTATATGGGCCAAGGTCAGGTGAAAACGCCAGGCCATCTGGGCCACCGTCACACCGCGCTGCACATCGGCAACCAACTCGGAGAACAGCGGCCCCAGTTGCACCACCTGCGTGCGCTCCACCCACGGTTGCGCCGAACCCCAGGTCTGGGGTGTTCCGGCAGTGGCAATCTCATAGGGGTAAGGCAACCCACCGCTGAAATGGGCATCGGCAGCCACCTCCAGGCGGATAGCCGCCTGGGCCTCATAGCTGGTCTCCGGGCACAAGCCCAATAGCGCGGCCACGGCGTCGAACAGGCGCCCGGCAGAGGTAGTGAGGGGCGCACGAATGCCCTTGGTCACCATCCGCTCGATCATCTCGCGTTGGGACGAGGGTACACCCGCCAGAGCCGGCACCCCCTCGGCGCTGACTCCCAGCGCTTGCAGATAGGCCAGGGCGATGCGGTAGGGCTTGCGCACGGCGGCATCGCCGCCCGGCAATGGCAACTCTTGCAGGTGCGCCGCCCGCTGAAAGCCGCGCCCGTCACCCACCAGCCATTCGCCGCCCCAGATGCGCCCATCCAGCCCCAGTCCGGTGCCGTCGAACACCACGCCGATAACCGGCTCGGTCAGTCCGTTGTCGGCCAGGCAGGCGGCCAGGTGGGCGTGATGGTGCTGTACCGCCAAGCGCTCCCCCGGCAGGCTCTGACCAAAGCGCCTAGTTTCATAGTCGGGGTGCATATCGTAGACCACCCGTTCGGGGACCACATGGAACAGCTCTCGGTATTGGCCCACCGACTCGCGATAGTGCTCTAGCGTCTCCAAGTTCTGCATGTCGCCGATGTGCTGGCTAACAAAGGCATAGTTATCGCGCGTGAGACAAAAGGTGGCCTTGAGCTCGGCGCCACAGACCAGCGTCGGGCGCGTGTGAAACGGCAGACGAATGGGAAAAGGTGCATAGCCGCGCGCGCGGCGTACTGGTTGGGCCCCCCCGTGCGGCACGAACCAGACGCTGTCGTCGTAGCGGGCGTGAATGGGGCGATCGTGCCACAGGAAACCGTCGGCGATGGCGCCCAGACGGCGCAACGCCTCCTCGTTGTCGCGCGCGATCGGCTCCTCAGAGAGGTTGCCGCTGGTCATCACCAGGGGCCGCCCCACATCGCCCAGCAGAACATGATGCAGCGGCGTGTAGGGCAGCATCAAGCCGAGATAGTCCGTGTCAGGGCCAATCCCGGTCGCCAGGGGCGCCTGCGCCAGAGGCACCGGTCGACCGCGCACCAAGACGATGGGAGCGGCGGTCGAGGTCAGCAACTCGCGCTCGGCGTCGGTGAGCAGCGCCAAGGCCTCGGCCTGGGCCAGGTCGGCCACCATCACCGCGAACGGCTTGTGGGGCCGCTGCTTGCGCTGCCGCAGCCGCGCCACGGCCTCGGGGTTGGTGGCATCGCAGGCCAGTTGAAAGCCTCCCAGCCCCTTGACCGCCAGGATGCGCCCCTGTCGGAGCCACTCGGCGGCCAAACGCATGGCCTCGTCGCGCCGGGCCAGCGGCCGCCCCGCCTGGTCGCACAACACCACCTGCGGACCGCAGACCGGGCAGGCGTTAGGCTGGGCGTGAAAGCGGCGGTCGGCGGGATCGTCGTATTCGCGCTGACAGTCGGGGCACATGGTGAACGCGCGCATGGTGGTCAGCGGTCGGTCGTAGGGCACGCCCTCGATGATAGTAAAACGCGGACCGCAGTTGGTGCAGTTGGTAAAGGGGTAGCGGTAGCGACGGTCGGCGGGGTCCCCCAGCTCGCGCAGACAATCGGGGCAGGTGGCAATATCGGGCGAGATGAGCTGATAGGCGCCATCCTGCGCCTGCGACAGGAGAATCACAAACTGCTCTGCGCCCGTCGGCTGCGCCGACTCGCGGGCAATCGACTCGATGCGCGCGATGGGCGGCGCCTGAAGCGGCAAGTCGCACACAAAGGCCTCGAGATCGTCCGACAGGCCCTCGATCTCTAGTTCGACGCCCCAGGAGGTGTTGCGCACCCAGCCAGCCAACTGATGCTGGGCGGCCAGGCGGAAAAGAAAGGGGCGGAAGCCCACCCCTTGTACCACACCACGAATCGCCAAGCGCAATGCCTGACGCGTCAGTTGTTCGTGGCCAACGCGCTGAGCCATGCGGCCCACTCTTCCAAGCCCTCGCCGGTGACGCAAGACACCGGGAAGAAACGAATGTCGGGATTCAGACTGCGCACCAGACGCTGGAACTCGGCCATGTCGAAGGACAGATAGGGCAACAGGTCCACCTTGTTGATCACGAGCGCGTCGATATTGGCAAAGATGGAGGGGTACTTGTGAGGCTTGTCGTCGCCCTCGGGGACGCTCGAGATGCCCACGCGGGTGTGTTCGCCCAGGGCAAAGCCCACGGGACACACCAGATTGCCCACATTCTCGATGAACAGCAGGTCCAGTTGCTCTAGCGGCAGATCGGGGAGCGCGGCCGCGACCTGATTGGCGTCCAGGTGGCACCCGCCGCCGGTGTTGATCTGCACCGCCGGCACGCCCGCTGCGCGCAACTTGTCGGTATCGACCGTCGAGGCCAAATCACCCTCGATGGCCCCCAGCCGCAAGCGCCCCGCCAAAGCCCGCAGGGTGGCCAGGATCACGCTGGTCTTGCCGGCGCCCGGCGAAGCCATGACGTTGACCACATGGACGCCATGCCGATCAAAGACGCCACGATTGGCCAGCGCTTGCTGGTCGTTGGCGCTCATAATCCGCTCGATAACCGGAATGCGCTTGCTCATGCCGTCACTCCACCTCAATGGACTCGACGTAGAACTCGCGGCCGACTGCCACGCGCGCCTGAGCGGCGCCACAGGATGGGCAGGTCCAGTCGGCGCTGGTCGGCTGCCATCGGTGCTCACAGACGCCACATACCACCTCGACCGGCAGGCGCAGGAAACAGAGCTCCGCCCCGGCGACGATGGTGTTCTGGCTCAAATAGTCAAAGTAGAACTGGACGCTGTCGTCGACGATACTGGACAGCTCGCCCACCACCAGATGAATGCGCAACACGCGCTGGGCCTCGGCCTCCACCGCGTGGCGCTTGACAATGTCCAGGATGCTCTCAGTGACTGCTAGTTCATGCATTGCGGGAATTATACCCCCAGGGGGTCGCCGCGCCAAAGAATTGGCGCTGGGGCGGGGACCGGCGATCCGATCTAGAGTGGATGCTAGCGGCTTACGTGAGCTAGAATATCCTAACGCAGAGGCCGCAGAGGAAACAGAGAGCGCGGAGAATCATGTAAGCCTTTGCTCTGCGCTCTCTTCCCTCTCGGCGTCCTCTGCGTTTGAAGGCTCCTCGCCAGACGAGATCACAATCGGGCCGAATATGCCATCTCGCGGCTACCAGCTTGGACTAGCGCTCGATCAAGCCCTGGTCGCGGGCCTCGGAGTAGAGCATGCGTTGGGTGGCGATGTACCAGCGACTCAGGGTCTGGAAGCGGCAGGAGGCATCCCACATGGGGCCTATCTGCACATTGTGCACCTGCGCGTCTACCGCATAGTTATAGATCGGCTGGTACAGGAGCAGCGCCGGCACGTCCTCGGCAAAAAGGTCCTGAAAATCGAAGTAGAGCTTGAGCCGGCGGCCTTGGTCGGCGGTGGAGCGGGCCTCGGCCAACAGGTCGTCGGCGCGCTCGCTGATATAGTTGCTGAGGTTCAGACCACCCTCATTGGCCTGGCTAGAGTGCCAATAGGGATAGGGGTCGGGGTCGGGCGGCAGGTTCTGCCAACCCGTGAGCACGGCGTCGTAGCGGCGCAGGCGCAATTGCTCGGCCACCAACTGCTCCCAGGGCACCGTCTGCGGAATGGCGCGAATGCCCACCTCGGCCAACTGCTGGGCCACCGCCTCGATCAGCGCGATGCGCGTGGGGTCGTCTTCGTTGGTGGCTAGCACGAATTCCAAGCGCTGGTCGCCCCGCTCGCGCACGCCGTCGTGATCATCGTCGTACCAACCGGCAGCCTCTAGCGCCGCCACGGCCTTTTTGGCGTCGTGGCGATAAGTGGCCACTTCCGACTGGTAGGCCCACGAGTTGGGCAGAATGGGGCTATCGATGACCATCCCTTGGCCGTCCAAGATGCTATCGATCAGCGCCTGGCGGTCGAGCGCCCACATCATGCCCTGGCGCACACCGCGATCCTGAAACATCACGCGGTCGAGGTTGAGCAGGATCAGGTTATAGCCGGAGAGCGGCGCCGAATAGAGCGTGAGCTCTTGGTCATCGCGCACCGATTGCAGATTCTCGGGCAACACGCGGGCAATACCGCTGACCTCGCCGCGCCGTCGGGCCTCAAACACCGTGCCATTACTGGGAAAGTAATAGAACTCGAAACGGTCGATGTAGGGCAGCGCGCCATAGTATTCCGCATAGGGCACCAACACGATGTGCTGCGCGCTCACCTCGGCCACGCGCAACGGCCCGGTGCCGATAGGCGAGGCGTTGAACTGGCTCTCGCCCAACGAAGCGGCCGGGGCGCTACCCAGCACATGCTCCGGGAGGATGCCCAGCGTGGTATAGTCCATGAACGGCGCAAACGGTTCGCGCAGTACAAAGCGCACGGTCAGCACGTCCGTGGCCTCAACCGTAACCGTGCGCCACATATCCGAGGGGAATGCCGCCCCCTGAAAGTCGGGCGACTGGATGGCGCGCACCGTGAACGCTACATCGGCCGAGGTGAATGGGGCGCCGTCGTGCCAGGTGACACCGGGGCGCAGGTGAAAGGTGTACACCGTACCGTCGGGACTGATCTCCCAGTTAACGGCCAAGTCGGGCGTCATCTGGCCGTGATCGTCCACGCGCGTGAGGCCGGAGAAAATGAGCGCCCCCAAGTCCTGATCCACGGGGTTGGTCTGGCTCAGAATGGGGTTGATGGCCTGCGGGTTGCCGGCCAGCCCCTCGACATAGGTGCCACCCCGATCCGGCACGGTCACGGTTGTGACGCTGAACGCCACATAGGCCATCACCACAATCAGCAGGATGATGGCCACAAAAGCAATGACGACCTGGAGCCGAACTCGGCCCATGGACGGGACCTCTGTGGGAGAACGCGTGGGGGCTGGGAGCCTGTTACTTGACCAGCACGTTGATCAGCGCGGTGACAAAGAACACGGCGCTGAGAATGATGGTGAGCTGGAACATGGTCTTTTCCACGCCACGGCGCGTGCGGTGGATCGAGCTGTCGCCGCCAAAGAGCCGCGCGACACCCGCTTCTTTGCTCTGCATCACCACCAGAGCCATCACAGCGATCGACACGATGATCTGAACGATATTGAGATAGACCTTCACGGAGGAATCCTCCTGCCAGGGATGCGAGCTAGGCTAGATTACGGCGCATTATAGCATGGCAAGGGGGAGCGCGCAAAGGCGGCGCCGCACAAGCAGCGCCATCAGCGTGCTCTGCGTACTGCTAAGTAACAACGGTCTGCTGTTTTGGTTCGAGCCTGAAACCTAGTCGTTTGGCACGCTGAGTTAGGTTGCGGATAGCACGGTCACGGTATTGTGTTTCGTATACATCGGCTTCAGGATCAACATAATCGACCCGGTAGCGCAACATATGGTAGATGACGCGAGCAAGTTTGTGTGCAGTCGCGGTATTGGCGACGGCTGGGCCATCTTTGGCACGAATGCGCCGATAAAAGTTGCCAATGGCTGAGTCCGAATGCCATACGGACTGAGCGGCTAGTCGCAGCGCATTTGTCGCAGGATTATCGGTTCTGGCTGTGCTACGGCTCTGCACCTTGCCTCCGGTGATCTCGTTCTGGGGACAGATGCCCAGCCAGGAAGCGAAGTGTTTGACCGTCTCCCATTTGCTCATATCGGTCCCTATTTCGCTCAACACAACTTGGGCGGTCAACGCATCGACACCAGGAATGCGCGTCAGATCGACTCCTGCCATATTATAAAGGGAGGTGCTCAGATCGAAATTGGCTTGACTTTTGCGCCGCTTTGCTTTCGGGGCAGGGGGCTGGTTTTTGGTGGTATCTGGACCATTCGGTAGTTGGAGCCCTTTGTACATGGTTTCCAGTTCATCATCACATTGTTCAATCTGTTGGCCATAGAAATCGTACAGCTGGACAGCTTGTCGCAACGCGAAAAGATGCTCTTGACGGTAGTTGCCTTGTAATGCCTTCTCGATCTCTTCTTGCGCGTGCGCACAGCGGCCGTCACGAAAGGCAGCCAGAGTTTTGGGGTCGTGCTCACCATCGATGATAGCGCGGATAATGTTCATACCGGTCACACCGGTAATATCGCTCAACACAAGATTCAGTTGGATGTTCATCGTCTGCAAAGCTTTTAGCATATGCTGAACGTGTCTGCCGCGGTCGCGTACCAGCATATCCCGTTGTCGTACGATGGCGCGCAGCGCACAGATGTCCGCACTAGGACGGAATGAGGCTTGTAACAACCCGTAAGTATGCAACTGCTGTATCCATTGACAGTCGAGTACATCGGTTTTGCGACCGGGTGTATTCTTGAGATGGCGTGCATTGACGAGGCAGACCTTGAACCCCTTGCTTTCGAGCAGCTCGTATAAGGGAATCCAATATACACCAGTCGATTCCATGGCTACAGTGGTCACTTCACATTTGGTCAACCATTTGGCGATCTCTTCTAGATCGGGCGTAAACGTTCGGAAGCAACATACCGTCTCAGCATCAGACTCTGGCGGTACGGCGACATAGATCTCACTAGATCCTATGTCGACGCCTGCCGCATGAAGATTCATTTGGGATAGGGTATCCACATGGGCTGCACGGGCTTTCGTTGACTTGCTGCGTTTTCTGGTCATGGGTTAGCTCCTGCCAACATGATTGGTCAGGTGTTCAGACCCGGCTACCTAGAACTTATGTATGCTGCTAATCGGGGTCCCGAAGGCCACCACTATTTGACACACAGATAGCCGGAACCATACTCTGCGACGGGCTTTTTAGGCACCAGTGAACTACCGGTTTTGACTGTCTGAACGCCTACCCATAGGATACCACAAACGCGGCAACGCAATAAAGTTACTTGTCTAGTGAATGGCATTCCATGCCATGAATATACTCTGCGTTGAGAACACCATTTGTGGGACGGCAATTGGTGCCCGCCGCAGCACATACGGAGATATTGTCAAATGTTGTGGATCGCCAGGCAGTCGGCGGCGATCTTCTCGGGCTCCCCATGCGTCGCATCTATGCCTTGATCCGAATGGGTCGTGAGCACCCCATCATGAAATCGTACTCCAGCGCGTACAAGCGGTACCAGGTGCGGCGCGTTAATCTTGCGCATGTGGCTCTCGGCTGCAAGGGCCAGTTTGTAGGCCAAGGCCAAGGCGGCACGCCGTGATCCAGCTCCTTTGGTCTTGCGCGTGCGCGCTTTGACCGTGGCAAAAGGCGACTCGATTGGATTGGTACTGCGCAGATGCAGCCGGTGTTGTGCCGGAAACTGAAAGAGCGTCAACAACTCCTCTTGCCCCTCGGTCAGACAGTTTGCCGCTTTGGGATAGTCTGCCTCGAACTCGTCGGCAAAGCGCCCAATGGCCTCTTCAGCACTCGCCCGGCACGAGGCAAGCATCGCCTCGTGCAGCATCTCCTTGGCCCTGGCCTGCAACCGCTTGGGGAGCTTGTCCAGCACGTTTCGTATCTTGTGTACCCAACAACGTTGTTCCAGGGTTTCCGGATAGACATCCCTCAGGGCTCCCCAGAAGCCCAAGGCTCCGTCGGCTACCGCCAGTACTGGAGCAGGCATCCCGCGGGCACGCAAATCGCGCAACACGCTACTCCATGACTCTACTGACTCCCGATAGCCATCCTCTATGGCTATTAGCTCTTTTATCCCATCTTGTCGTACGCCCATGATGATCAAGCAGGCCAGCCGATCCTCCTCCAACCGCACCTGGAAGTGCAACCCATCGGCCCAGATATAGACATAGTCCGTGCCCTCTAGCGAGCGCATGCTCCAAGTTCGGTATTCGCCTTGCCAATTCTCTAGTAGGCGCGTGATCGTGCTGCCCGAGAATCCCGGCGCTCGGGGACCTAGCAGCGCAGCCAAAGCTTCCTGAAAATCCCCAGTCGAAACCCCTTTCAGATACAGTATGGGTAGCACGTGGTCGATCTGCGGCGAACGGCGCATGTAGGGCGGCAGAATCCGGCTGGTGAAATGCTCCCCGGGCCGACGGTCATCTACCCGAGGCGCGGATACTTGCAGCAGCCCCACACCCAGCGCTACGCTTCGCTCTCGGGCGTGCCCGTTGCGAACTACCATGGCGCGCCCCAGCTCATCGCGAAGCTCCTTGGTCTTCTGCAGGTACTCATCCACCTCGGCTTCCAAAGCCGCAGCCAACATGCGGCGGGCTCCCTCGCGAGCGATCTCGTCAAGGCCTCCGAGAAGCTCCTCCTTTGTCGCTGCAAGACACTCTGCTGTATACTTGCTCATGGCGTATCCTTCCTCCGGCTCCGGCCGGGTGTTCGGGTGTGGTTACCCTTGGAGGATACGCCGCCTTCTTTTATCTGACAATCCACAACTTTTGGTTATATCTCTAGCATACGCTATACTGCTGGCGAGCGAGAACCAGTCGGGCCGCCCAGCGGCCAAAGGAGCGAGCGATGATCGTTGAAATGCGGCAGGGAGCAACACAAGCCGAGGTGCAGGCGGTGATCGCCCGCGCTGAGGGGTATGGCTTTTCTACGCAGCTCAACGTCGGCACCGACAAAGTAGTCGTCGCCGTGTTGGGAAGCAACACCGGGCAGGTCTCGACGGACAACTTTGCGGTATTGCCGGGGGTAGAGTCGGTCACCCGCATCATGCGCCCCTACAAGCTGGCCTCACACGAGTTCAAAAAAGAGCCCAGTCAGGTCCAGGTGGGCGATGTGACCATCGGCGGCAACCGCGTGGTGGTGATCGCCGGGCCCTGCTCCATCGAGTCCTATGAACAACTGAGCGCCACCGCCCGTCATGTCCAATCGGTGGGCGCGCGCATGTTGCGTGGCGGCGCCTTCAAGCCGCGCTCCTCGCCCTTTAGCTTTCAGGGCTTGCGCGATGAAGGTTTGCAATTGCTGGCCGACGTCAAAGCCGAGACGGGACTGCCGGTGGTCAGCGAGATCACCGATCCCCACCTGCTCGATGTCATGGTGGACTATGTCGACGTGTTGCAGATCGGCGCGCGCAATATGCAAAACTATTCGCTGCTGCGCGCCGTGGGCAGCAGCGGCAAACCGTGCATCCTCAAGCGAGGGCTGGCCTCGACGGTGACCGAGTGGTTGCAGGCGGCCGACTATTTGCTAGCCGCCGGCGACGGCCAAGTGATCCTCTGCGAGCGCGGCATCCGCACCTTTGAGGACTCGACGCGCTTCACGCTGGACATTTCGGCGGTGGGCGTGGTCAAACGCTATTCGCACCTGCCGGTGATCGTCGATCCCAGCCATGCGGCGGGACATTATGCCTTGGTGCCCACCTTGGCGCGGGCCGCCGTGGCCGCGGGCGCCGATGGCCTGCTGATCGAGGTGCACCCCGATCCCGCCAACGCTCTGTCGGATGGGCTGCAATCGCTGACCTTTAGCGATATGGGGCGGCTGATGCTAGAACTCAAAGCGATCGCCGCCGCTGTAGGGCGCGAGCTCTAGGCTGAAAACAGAAATATCCTAACAGTAGAGTAGAGGAGCAAAGGACAGCGTTTAGGCTTCGGACTACTTCTGGTCCAGGGTTTTCCCGATGTGGCTCAATAGCCGCATGTCTTGCGCTGCGCCTTGCTCCCCCCTCATCGAACCGGACGTGCAGTTTTCCCGCATCCGGCTCTCCTGGTAACTCTCGCCCAAGGTAGACGCAGGTCCCTTATAGGGATACTAGCCCCAATGCGTGCAGATGCTCTCGCAACGGCACTCCCTTTGGCAGCCGGTAGGCGCGTTGACTGCGTCGCCGTAAGTGGCGGCGCAGCCGCTGTTCTATGTGCCGATTGATGTTACGATAGGCGTACCGTGGATAGCCGTAGGAAAAGTAGTTCGCCCACCCCCTCAATTGCCGGTTCAGCTCCGCGATCAACATTGTCACAGGCACTCTACTTCGCCGTGCCCCCGTCAACTCTCGCAGCTTTTGCCTCTCCCGCATCAGGGCCTTCCTCGAGGGCGCTACCTCTAGATACCGGTGTGGCCGCCCATGACGGTCACGCTGATACCGAGCTGCTCCTCGATTCGCTCGCACCAACCGCCACGCCGTCTCCAGCGTGTCCCACCGATAGATCCGGTCATACAACGCGTAGAACCGGAACTTCGGCTCCTGCTTGGCCTTGCGGCCCAGCTTCTCCCTCAGTGTCGAGAGTGTCTCCGGTATAGCCCCCTGCCGATGCCCCCGGTTCGCTGCCTCTTCCGGCACGTCCGGTAGCCCCGCACGGTGTCTACCTAGGTCTTCCGTAGTGGAACGGTTTCCGTTCAAGCGGCTCTCTCCTCATCTTGTTTGAAGCACGTTACCACTGAGGCCCCTTCGCTCCACGGGCATTACCCCGCTTCTGCGCTACTATGAGCCTCTCCGACTCCCGCATAGGGCCACTCAAGAGGTTATGTATTCCCCCTCGGTGTTGCGACCGGCGGCTTCGCCGCCCCCGCGCCCCGGCGGGCCTCCCAGGTTCCTCTGCTGATCTGTCGACGCACGCCGTCCCTAACCACCCCGGAGAGCCTAGCGGTTGCCTCTACTCGTTCCTTCGCCGCTAGTACTAGGTTTCGTCATCTCTGGGAGCTTGACCACTCTCATAAGTGTAACGAGGCCGAATCGGGTTCGCTTGCGCTACGGCTTACGCCTTCGCCTTTCGAGGCTTCGCCCGGCCAGATTACTCCGCCGCACGCTCGATTGGCTACGTGGCATACGAGCAATTCCCACGGTGAGCACCTTTCAGCTCACAAGATCAGCCAGGCTTATCCTGGCGCACCAGAGGACACAGAGGGAACAGAGAACACAGAGAAGACAAGATAACATCTCGCTGCACTGCCCCGTCCGCACAACGGCGTCGCACGGATGGAATTGTACGGCGGAATGGCATTCCGCCTCCGTGCTACTCGTAGGCTGTCCTGGGTCGTTGCCCCAGGCTTGTATATTGATAGTGAGCCCCTGGGTACCCGAGAACTCGGTAGACGTCAGGCTGCTCAGCGGGTATCCTGTGTTGGGAGGGATGTGCTAGCTTCCCCAGGCTTGGGGTGCAGTCTCTGCAGCCCCGTATCCTAGATAGCTTCCTTCCCGCCCAACACAGGCCCGATTAGGGATATTGAGGTGCGTCATCAACGTAGCCTCTTATGACCCGCAAGCATGGGACTGGGCGGCCTCTTCCCTCCCACAGAGTGTGTTTGTCTAGACGAAGGGAGTGAAGATCATGCGTACCATTGGTATTGATCTAGCCATTTCCGGCAAGCATCACGCCACGATTATGGACGAACAGCAGCAGCAGATCGGCCCACATGTCATCTTTGACACCTGTTCACAGGCCTTGGCTGACTTGTTGCAGCAGGCGCGCCACTGCCCACCGGCCGACGAACTGATCGAGGTCGTCATGGAACCCACCGGCTCTATCTGGTTACCGCTGGCCAGTTACTTTGCCCAACAACAACAAGTGACCGTGTATCTGGTCAACGCTCAGTATGCCGCCCGTTTGCAGAAAGCCGATCGCCCGCGTGGCCGAAGCGACCGTACCAGTGCCGACCTACTGGCCAAGTTGCCGTCCTTCAACCGTCGTGTTCTGCGTCCGTTACATCTCGATGAAGCTCCTCGGCGCGCTGGTCAACGCTTCGCCCGCCAACGTGAGCGTCTGACTAAAAGCATAACAGCCCAAAAGAACCGCATTCAGGCCCTGGAGCGAACCTATTGGCCTGGGCTAGAGCACGTGGTCTCAAAGCCCTTAGCACCCTGGGTACGCCGGTGGCGAGAAACCTGGTACGATCCCGAGGCCTTATTGAGCGTGACGGAAGCTGCCTTGGCTAGCGCACTGCTGGAGCTGGGCGCACCGTCCAAGGCGCTACTCACCTTGGTGCAGGGCCTGCGACAGGTGGCCCAAGAGGCGCTGCGACTCTATGGCCCTTCCTCTGAAGCCGCTGACTATCAGGCGCTACAGGACGAAGTTTTGCTCGAGCAGCGCCTACTGACTGCCTATGAAGAGGAACGCAAGCAACTCAGTAGCCGTATCCACGCCCTCATGCGGAAACTCGATCCTGATAACTTGGCCCAAAGTGTGGTCGGCGTCGGTGAACAAGGAGCCGCCGTCTATACCTTTCTCATCGGCGATGGAAGGCGCTTCCCCTCACAACGCGGGTTCCGCGGTTGGTCAGGACTGCATGCACGGAGTAGTCAGAGTGGCGATGTCGAAGCCAAGGGAATGCGTATCAGCAAGGCCGGCCCCAGCCTGATCAAACAGTATGGCTATCTGAATGCCGAGGTCGCGCGGCACTGGGACCCACAAATTGCTGCTACCTACTATGATCAGATGGTAAACAAAGGGAAACACCATACCCAGGCGACCTGTTGCTGTGCCACGCATTTGCTGGATCGCGTACGGGCAGTGCTGAGGAGCGGCAAGCCCTATGAATTGCGCGATGTAGACGGCCAACCGATCACTAGACAGCAAGCGCGTGCCATTGTGTTGGAGCGGTATCAAGTGCCTGCCGAGGTACGCCAGCGTCGGACGCGACGAGCGCATAGCCAACTGCCCAGGCTACCATCTCGGAGGAGCCGTCCACGAAAGCAAGAGGCCAGCCTACTGGCTGCCTCACCGTGAACCGCTCCTCCAAACGTAGCATACAGCCCTATACGTCTGCTTGTCAATTGCAGGGAGGAATGCCTTCAGAACACTCGAGTTGTTAAGGTACCCAGAAAAAGACCCTTGACGCGACTTAGGATATCTATTATAGTTCGCGCCTTTGGCGCTGGTCTGCTGGAGAGCTCGCCGTCGGTATGGAGCGCTTATTTTTTTTCCTCTGTGTCCTCTTTTCCCGTGTCCTCTGTGTTAAAATATTCTTATTTTCAGATCAGGTGCCGCGCGCGCCCCTAGTCCGACTCGCCGTAAAAGGCCACCAGCGCCGGCTCCCCCGAGGGATAGGGCGTCACCTTGACGAACCACCGCGGAAAGAGCCTCTGCAACAGCGCGAGGTCGGCCTGGTCGTCGGGCGGCAGGATGATCAACAGCGGCCCGTGCTGATCGCGCAAAGGCGGCAGTTCCGGCCCGATCGCCTGCAACTCGCCGCTATGGGCGCGGCCAGCGGCGTCGAGGTGGGCGTTGAGCGCCCGGCCGTCGTACCAGTAGGGCCAGGCGCGCACATAGGCCGGCCCATCCTCATAGTCAATGATCGCCTGGGACATGGCCAGCGCCACGGAAAAGTTGGCCTGGTCCGGCGCCTGAAGCCGAAAGTCGGTAAAGTAAAAGCGATAGGTCTCACGCCCCTCGGCGCCGACCAGCAGGCCAGCGACCAAGACCAGAGCGATCCACAGCCAGGCAGGCCCATGCGCGCCGGCCCCTTCGGTCGGGGCCCTCGCCGTCCACACGAGGCTGCGCAACAGCATACTGCGTAGCCGCAGAACACACCGTTGTACCACAGCCAGCAGGTTGCGCAGCGCCAACGCGCCCAACAGAACCGCCGGCCCGACGGCGCCGAACGAACGAAAGCAGTTGGGCTTTTCGTTGGCCAACATACTGACGGTCATCGGCAGCACCAAGCCCGCGAGCGCCAACAGCCACAGCAGATTGCCGCCGCGCCGCCAACCCACTAGCGCCATTCCCAGCCCCAGCAACAGCAGCACCCCGCTCACGCGCCCCATATGCCGCTGAAAGGGCACACCAAAGCGCGAGTTGCCGTCACCCTCGTAATTGAACATCAACAGGCTGGTGATGGCACTCTGCACAGCGAGCTGCGCCCGACTGAGTCCCTCTCGCGCCAGTGATTCCTGCACCAAACGCCCGCCCTGCAGTTCGCGCGCCAGGTACACCTGCGGCGAATCGACCATAAAGCGCACCATGGGCACAAACACCACGAGCGCCACCAGCAGCATGATGGCCACGCCCTGCAACACGCGTTTGGGCCGCGCGCCCCACACACTGGGCGAGCTCGCACGGTTGGGGCGCAGCGCGCCGAGCAACGCCACCAGCAGTCCCGTGCCCACGGCCAAGGGCACCGCCACCACGAACGACTTGTAGGTCCACAAGCCCAGCCCCATAAAGAGCCCGGCCCAGGCCCAGTCGCGCGGCGTGCCACGGCGCAAACCGCGTGCCAAGCCGTACAACAAGAGAATGCTGAACAGCGGCTGTAAGCTCACGCGGTAGCCCGAACGGCTCAGCACCAGGTGCCACTTGTTCAGCGCCAGCAGCCAGGTGGCGATCACCGCCGTGGGGCCATCGACGCTCTCGCGCGCCAGGGCATAGATGGCCGGCAACGCGGCGATGCCCACCAAGGCCGAGGTCAACCGTATGGAATAGGGGCTCAGCCCCACCACCTTGGCCACGACGGCGATCAAGTAGAAAAACATCCCCTCTCGGCCATAATTGTCGGGAAAAAAGACCAGATACTCGCCGCGCAGGATGCGCTGGCCGTCGGTATAGTTGTAGGGCAGGTCCCAGCCCAGATCGGCCGGCAGCTCGAGCAGGCGGTAGACGCGCAGAAACGCGCCGACGCCGATGGCCAACAGGACGGCGAGCGCCTGCCACGATAGTACGAACTGCCCGGAGCGCAGCCGCGCGAACCAACCCTCGCCCGACGTCCTGCGCCGCGACGCGCCCGGCAGCGCGAGAAAGGCCAGCGCCACGGCCAGCACCCAGGCCAGCAGACCATAGGCGCCAAAGCGATTCCCTTTGAGCGACATGAAGGCCAGCAGCGCAAACACCAGGGACCAGCGCAAGTAGACGAGAAGAATGGGGAAGGAGGCCGGTACGGGCTCGGCGGCGCGCTCGGGCCGGAGGGCGGCCGTGGCCAGCACCGACAAGCAGACGCTAGCGAGCAGCAGGCCAGCCGCTAGGGGCAGATGAGCCCGTTGGTCCACCAGCCGCTGGCCCCACAAGCCGACAGCCAGGCCCAACGCGGCCAGCCCCGCGGCCAGGTAGCTCCAATGGCCCCACTCGGCGAGACACGACAGTCGGCGGGATACGGTCATCAACGTCTGGGCTCCCAACTCGCGGGTTCGGGAGAGATGATGCCTGCGCGGCGGTCCGCGGCACGCGCCCTGCCAGACCGGATCCCCGTGGAGGTCACCTTACCAGGCACCGGCATCCAGTGCTTCGGCGTGCGCCGGCGGCTGCTCCAATTGCGGCAGCGGCAAAGCCAGGTAGTGCCCCTGATACCAATAGCCAGCCTCGACAGGCTGCCAGCCGCTAAGCGCGCCGTCCAGCGGAACATCGACCTGCACCAGGGCGGCAGCATGGGGCCACAGCTCCTCCATCGGCTGGATGGCGCTCAACACCCCGCCGCGCTCGCCG
>Ga0351906_1035_pt1 | contig 42880 bp, 37 predicted proteins | sample BONcelHT113001E5_FD_206866 | JGI IMG/M metagenome (GOLD analysis project Ga0351906, IMG submission 206866) | Enriched cells from coal bed in the Powder River Basin, Montana, United States - BONCAT cells T11 rep1 HSBNCT.T11.300.1.E5 ... | reverse complement strand
TGGGAGGTATTCCATTCTCCTCATGATACAAAGCCTCCTCAAAACTGCCCTTTTGAACTACTTCGTAACTTTGGAACATCAACTCCGGTAAAGATGGAGATGGAGGCATTTGGTGAGATCTATCTGGTATCTTGCACTCCGATCTTTGATGAAACCGGTGCTCTCAGCCGGGTAATCCATATTGCAACCAATATTACCCGTCAACGTGAGGAAGAAGAAGAACTCAGAACATTTGCAGAGATTCTTGACAATATTCCTGGCATCATTCTGATATCTGATTCAACCGGGGCTATTGTATATGCAAACAATACTTCCCTTGAATTTTATGGGTACAATAAAGAGGATGTCTTCAGTTTTAATTTGCAGGATTTAGGATTTTCAAAAGAAAAGGTACATCGCCTTTTGAGGCCAGAAGAATCGGGATTGGATGGATCTGAAGGGAATCGAGTGTCATTTGAGCTCCCCTACCAAAAACCAGATGGCAGTGTTATTACTCTGATGATTTATACCAGAACAATTCAGTGGAAGGATAAACCTGGTCTTCTCAGTATTGCTCTGGATATTTCCACGCAAAAACAGGCTCAGGAAGATGTCTGTGCTAAAGAGCAGCATTATCGTCTGCTTGCTGAGAATACTACTGATGTTATCTGGACTATTTCTCTTGAGGGAATATTTACCTCTATCAGTCCTTCAGTTTTTCAGCTTCTTGGGTATACTCCGGAGGAGATTGTCGATCATAATTTTATCGATTTTATAACTGCTGATTCACAATTTCTTGCAACTGAAAAATTAGATGCCTTAAAGTCGTCTCTTATGCACGGGGAGTCTGTTCAGCCTGAAACACTTGAAATAGAACAGATTCATAAAGATGGAACCCGAATCTGGACTGAAGTAAGTTATCGTCTGTATCTGGATGAATGCCATCAGTCATCAGGAATAATCGGGGTTACTCGTAATATTTCACTCAGAAAAAAGACTCAGAAGCATGTATATCAGCTAGGCAATATTCTTGATGCATCGTTAAATGAGATTTATATCTTTGATGCTGACACTTTCAGATTTATTGAAGTAAACCGGGGAGCGAAGACAAATCTGGGTTATTCTATGGAGGAACTGATGGATCTGACTCCTCTAGATATTAAACCGGAGATGAATAGAGAACAGTTTTTACGTCTTATTGAACCTCTAAAATCTGGTGAATCAGAAATAATAACATTTTATACCGTTCACTTGCGAAAAAACGGTTCACTCTACCCTGTTGAGGTTCATCTGCAGATGATGCATCTTCAGGAACAGATGGTGTTTGTAGCCGTTATTCTTGATATTTCTGAACGAAGACGTGCTGAAGAAGCACTGGATGAAGCCAACCATAAACTCCGCCTTTTAACAGGTCTAACCCGGCACGATATTCTCAATCAACTGACTGCTGTTGAAGGGTATTTATATCTTCTTATGGATGAGGGAGATATAAATGTTATTATGGAATATGCAAAACACGCAGAAAGAGTGTGTGAACGAATAAAATCAACAATAATATTTACCCGTGAATATGAAATGTTCGGATCTGTATCTGGTGGCTGGATACAGATCTCGCCGCTTATTGATTCTGCAACACAGGAGGTTCAGCTTCAGCAGGTCCGTCTTGAAAACCTTGTTTCCGCAGATCTTGTTATATTTGCTGATCCAATCATCAGAAAAGTCTTTTCTACATTATTGGAGAATGCAATCCGGCATGGAGGAAGTATTACCACTGTCAGGTTTTCCATACAGCCGGTTGATGATTCGCTGGTAATAATCTGCGAGGATGATGGTGTTGGGATCAAAGAGGATGATAAAGCTTTTATTTTCGAGCATGGGTATGGGAAAAATACCGGAATCGGGCTGTTTCTGACTAAAGAGATCCTGTCAATCACTCATCTTTCAATCAGGGAATGCGGGCAGGAAGGAAAGGGTTCACGGTTTGAAATCACGGTTCCGGCTGGAAAATTCATGTTTGTCAGGGACATTCCGAATAAAAATGGCACCCTGATTTCATGAGAATTCTCATGCATCTGATTCCCGGCGATAACACTAAAATTTTCTTCCGGTTTTGTATCCATATACGCCAAAACACACAACAATAATCCCGATAATAAACGTTGCATAATGCCACCAGCTTGTTGCATGGGAGATGTTTCCAGCTCCAAGTACAATAAAGATTATGCCTGCTACCATTGTGATGATATTTGAAGTTTTAGAATCCATGTATACACCTTACTGTTATACCTGATATAAGTCACTGACGTGTTCAATTGGTTAAACTATGATGTGAACATCAGTCAAAGCATGGGTGTTAATGGGGAGTACTCTTTTTTGTGCATTCTCTGTATAGTTATAAGATAAATATTATGGCTAATTATGGGGAATGGAATCAAAAAGGTGGAAGTCTCAGTCAGGTGACTGCAAAAAAAGAGTATGGAGTTGAATGGGATTTCATTTTAAAGGGCATACAGTCCGGAAAACTTGAATATAAAGAGAATTCGATGCATGGAAATCCTTATGTCAGGATATTGCGGTCCCAACTGGAACGATATATCTTTGAGGAGCTTGGGGCCGATTACCTTACTGAAAAAAAGAAGGAAACTGAAATTCTCAAAATCGATAAAGAAATAAAAGAATTACGCGCAAAACTAAAAAATCTTGAAAGATTAAAGGAAATTTTGCAATCAGAGTAACCTTGCAGAAATGCATCCAGTTGCTATTGCTACAATGCTCTAATCAACCGGTAAAAAAAGAGGATCTGGCAGGTTTTATGCTGCTGAATCATAAAGATTTGACTGGTATCGGGAAATAACTGTTGCTAGGAGGGGAGCCAGAACGATTATTAGTAACCATCCGATGAACGGGATTACCATCAGAATAAAGTAAATAACCATCATGACAATTCCAATTACAATCAATGCCAGGATATAAGATACCCACCCGATGGATCCGATCTTTTCCAGGATTTCACTGAATGCAAATGCTTCACCCATGCTACCGGTTCGTGCAAACCGGACCATACCAATAATCTCAAAAAGGCCAAATATGAAGGCAAATATCATATACACGATAAATGCTACTGCCATTGATCCTAATAACAGCCCCATGAATGCACCCTGATCTCCTACATCCATGCCACTCATTGTCAGTGCTCCAAATCCACCGGTCAGGACAAGGACAATAAGACCGATGATGCACGGAATAATCTGGTACACGATGTTGATAATGATCATCTTAATGCCGTCAATAAACATACCAACAACATCATCTGCTTCAGGAGCAGGTACAGCGCCCTTTAGAACCCGGAGTTGATATCCCATTATGATCGGAAATATTAATGTTCCAATGATCAGAATAATCCATTTAGTCCACTTACCGACAAGTCCGTCAGTTGCATAACTAAATGAACCGCTTAAATTTTCACTTATTCCCATGTTCTTCACCTTACTGTAACGATAGTCTAATTGGAATATTATCCTATTTATTCGTTGTTACGGTCGAGAGTGATCTGATGGATAATAATCTCCTGAAATTATTCTTTTCCGGTAAATCTGAATAATATTTTAGCCTGCTTGGGCTGGAGTGCCCCGCTTGATTGATATAATGCTCATATATCTGTATTTCGATATACTCTTCCTTGTCCTGTCATATCCGTATGATCGAATAGTATCAGGACTCTTGTTTAATAGGTACACCTGATAATATGTTGGTTGCACCCTGTATCGCCCTATTTCCTCATTATTCGTAATAAATAACTTCTTATTGTCCGCCCTCTAATTCTCACTCATGTCAACTCGTCGGATCGCAGTCATTGATAGTGATCTCTGTGTCGGGTGTCAGTCCTGCATGTTTGCTTGTAACCGAAGACTTGGCAGGGGTGGACTTTCTCTCTCAGCGATTCATGTAAGTTCTGTTGGTGGTATTGAACGGGGGTTTAAGATTAAGGTGTGTCGTGCCTGTCAGGATCCTCCTTGTGCTGATGCCTGCCCTGAGAAGGCGTTGGTTGCTTTGGAGGGAGGTGGGGTAAAACTAATTGCTGATCGTTGTATCGGATGTAAAGCCTGTATCAATGCTTGTATTCTTGATGCAATAACCTGGGATAAGGAGGCGAGTCATCCGATTATCTGCATTTATTGCGGTGTCTGTGCGAGATACTGCCCGTACCAGGTGATTGAACTTCAGGATACAAGGCATACCCGTGCTATCCACAGGACCGAAGGGGGTGGTCTGAATGGAACCTGATCTAAAACGTGTGCTCATTATTGATCTAACCAATCAGAACTATCGTGTAGAAGAACGTCCTGAACTCTTTCGTGAGCGTCTTGGCGGAGCAGGTGCTGCAATCAGACTTCTTGATGAGTTCTGCCAGACTGGAGCGGATCCGATAGGACCTGATAATCCTATTATTCTTGCAGTCGGTGCTCTAACCGCCCTGTTTCCGCTTGCATCAAAATGTGTTGCGATGTTTAAGTCTCCATTAACCGGAAACCTTGGAGAAAGTCATGCTGGTGGCCGTACTGCAGTCGCCATAAGAATGGCCGGATATGGGGCAATTGTCATCACCGGGGCGTCAGATTATCCGGTATTTCTATCAATAACAGAAGACGAGGTCGTGTTCCGGGATGCACGGAGTTTATGGGGGATGGGCAGAGGAGATACTGCTGCACGAATTATTAGAGAATTTGAGGGAACTCCGGGAACCAGGACAATTTTGCGTATTGGCAGAGCTGGAGAGAACCTGGTCAGATATGCTGCGGTAACTTCTGAGACATTTCGACATTTTGGCAGGATGGGTCTTGGAACAGTCTTTGGATCTAAAAATCTCAAAGCAATCGTAGTATCAGGGAGTAGCAGCATCCCGGTTGCTGACAGTAAAGCATACCGGGCACTGTATGACACGATGTATGATCAGGTCACCACCTCATCGCTCATGAAGAAATATCACGATATTGGCACTGCGGTCAATGTAAAACCGCTCATCGCACTGGGGTCTCTTCCGATAAAAAATCTTACCGCTAGTAATATTGACGCATCTGAACGCTTATCTGGTGAAGAACTGGCATCCCGGTTCTTACCCCGCAGGGTAGCCTGCTCTCACTGTCCGGTAAGCTGCATTCATATAGCTCAGATCAGGACTCCGTATCCGCATGATCCGTATTTTTTTAAGACCACACCAGTCTGTTATGATTATGAACTGATATATGCGTTAGGCTTTATGCTGGGTATTGTGGATTCTGTCAGTGTCCTCACGCTCATCGAAGAAATTGAGCGAACAGGTCTTGATGCCATGTCTGCCGGAGTGGTAGCCTCATGGGCAACTGAAGCAATGCAGCATCATCTGATTACTCCTGAACTAGCCGGAGGAATAACTCTGTCTTTTGGTGATGGGGAATCGTATCTCTCTTTCTTTAAAATGCTTGCAGATCAGAAATTACCCCTGTACCGCGACCTTGGTAAAGGAGTGGATCACGCAGCATCAGTGTATGGAGGCTCTGAGTATGCACTTGCATTTGGAAAGAATGAGATGCCGGGATATCATACCGGACCTGCTGCACTCATCGGATATCTGACCGGTGCACGCCATAGTCATCTTGATGCAGCAGGGTATAGCATAGATCAAAAGCCGGAGGAGAAAAGTCCAAAGCAAATAGCACAGGAACTATACAAAGAAGAGAGCTGGCGCCAGATACTCTCCAGTCTGGTTGTCTGCTTCTTTGCACGGGCGGTATACACTGAAGATATGGTAACTGACTGCCTGAAGATATGTGGAATTGAGTGTACTCCTGCTCAGCTTATAGAACTTGGCGAAAGTATTCTGAAAGAGAAATATGCCTTTAAATTCAGGGAAGGATTCAGTCTGGAGTCTGACAAACTCAGAATTCCAAAGCGGGTTACTGAACTCTCCTCCGGGAGAGGTTTTATATCTGAATCAACTATCAGAGAAGGGGTATGTGAATATGAAAAGCTTATCCGGCAAATTCAGAAGTAAGATTAAAAACATGTGCAAACCGTTTAATTTCCGATAAAATAAGTGGATTATTGAATTAACTTCCCTTATTACACCTTCGAATGACCCCGGTTTCATGTGTCTGGTACCCTCCGAGTGATTGCAGAAGGTCTTTCCATTTTTGGGATGAAATGACTTCAGTAATTGCCCGGATTCGTGGATCTTTTTCATACATCTCCCGACTAGTCACAATTTCATACCGTTCAACTCCAATGGGGGTAAATGACAATGAAAATGCCCTTGCTGCACTATATACTGCAAGACCGAGATCAGTATCTCCACTTTTTACTGACAGACATACTCCTGAATGAGTGGTTACCTCCCGTTCATATCCTGAAATAGAGGTTGCTGGTATCCCTTTCTGTGTAAGGATATGGTCCAGCAGCATCCGGGTTCCAGATCCCCGCTGTCTGTTAATGAACCGGTGGGTGGTGATCGCTTCAAATCCAAGCCCCTCTCGCGATACGATCCCTTGTTCTCTGGCTGCTACACAGATTAAAAAGAGTTCCTGATTTGGGATGTACTTTTCAAGGTACGGGATGTTATACTCCCCGTTATCAGCAAGAAGGTGCATCGGAGCGCAATGGCAATATCCCCGTTTCAGTGTCATTAGCCCGCCCATGCTTCCGACATGGGATGATGCAATGATTATCCCAAAGTCTCTGACCATATCTGCCAGATAATCGATCACCGGGTCGTGGCTTCCGGTTACCAGTACAACCTGATCTGCCTGTTTCTGACGAACACTCAATATTGCCGGCGTCAGTTCTCCGGCTTCAAGCCCTTCTGAATCTGCCACAATCCGCAGGTACGCATTTGATCTTACCAGGCTCATCTGCACGCCTGAACCCCGTGATAAGGGTACAGCTACCCATTTTTCGTTAATTTTTCCGACCATTGCGGGAACAAATTCATCGATGCCGATAGAAGACTGGATCGCAGCGGTTACATGAACCGGAATAGTGTCTGGCTGTGGAATCTGAAATCCGTACCCTGCGAGGAGGGGAAGCACTATCTCACGCAGAATTGTGAAGCATGCAATCGGATACCCTGGCATTCCAATAACCGGAATATTATTAATTTCTCCAAAAATTACCGGTTTTGCAGGTTTTATTGCGACACCGTGAACATATACCTCCCCAAGCTCGGCAATGATGCCGGCAGTGAAGTCTTTTGTGCCTTTGGAAGACCCTGCTGATATCAGAACGAGGTCATGATCCTGCACTGCGTCCAAAACACAGGCTCGTATCTTATCCTGGTCATCCGGGACGATTGGGTAATGAGTAACATCAGCTCCGACACTGGTGAGGAGTGCTTTTGCCATATACATATTACTTTCAATCACCTCACCCGGTCTTGGCATGGTTCCAATCGGGACAATTTCGCTGCCGGTCGGGATCAAGGCAACTTTCAGGGAGAGTGTCTGTACCTCAGTGATACCATATGCTGCCATTGCTCCGATATCTGATGGTCGAATCTGAAAAAGACGGGGAATGATCATCTCTGTCTGAGCAATATCTTCACCTACCGGGCGGATATGCTGCCAGGGATGAGCAGATGAGCGGATAAGGTATCCTCCCTTATCAATAACCACATCTTCAATCATAATGACTGCATCATACCCGTCAGGGATGACATTGCCGGTGTTTACCCTGATACCGTCTGTGAGCAGGACTGGTTTTTGATCGGTTGCTCCAAGAGTATCCTGACTTTTTACTGCAATTCCATCCATAGCAGAAAGGTGCAGGGCAGGGTATGAGATTGGTGAAAAGACTGCCTGTGCAGTAATCATCCCGCATGAATCCTGGACCGGGACAGTCACTGTGCGGGGTGTGCATGAAAAACGCTCCAGCATCAGACGTATTGCATCATCTAGCGAGGTAAGCGTCAGATATCGCAGTCGGTTTTCATCGTCAGTTCCCATTCTGATACCTCATAATTATTACCCTCCCTTTCATTGTGCTTTGTTGCCATACTTGCGTTGCATTTCTCTTATTTTTTGCGTTACCATCGTAATATTTCAACAATGTCTCCTGCTTCATATCCTTCTGCCTGAGCAGGAATCCGGATCATACCATCGCTTTCAAGAAGTGTGTTTATCAATCCCGATTTTCCAAATACCGGCTCTGCGATGCTGCCTTCATATCGTGCCCTGATATAGTCTTCGCGTCCCTGGGCTGATGAAACCGGACTTTTCAGAGTGGCATAGATTCGGGTATCAGATCGTTTTTGTCCGGTCATAGCATTCATGAGTTCTGATACAATGACATGGAGCACGACATAGGCAGATGCCGGATGGCCGGGAAGTCCGATAACCGGTTTTTCATCTGCAACACCAATAATTGTCGGTTTTCCTGGTGAGATTGAGATACCATGAACTAACACCTCGCCACGGCTGGCAATAATCTCTGCGCAGATATCTTTCTCGCCCTTTGAACTTCCTCCTGAAATCAGGACTGCATCGCATTCCTTCAAGGCTTTATCTAGAATTTTTGACAGGGATTCACGGTCATCTCGGGTGATTCCAAACATCTGTGAAAGTCCACCCGACTCTTCTACAAAACCTGCACAAAGATAGGTATTTACATCCCTGATCTCCCCTCCGCTAGGAACCTCATTGATTGGGACAAGTTCATTACCGGTAGAAATTATCCCGATGACCGGTTTTTCATATACCTGCACGACAGAAAGACCGCATGCAGCAAGAACTCCAGCTACTCGGGATGTAATCCTGGTTCCGGCAGTAACTGCAATACGGGATGTTGAGAAATCTTCACCCCGGAGTACTACATTCTCACCTGAAGAGACAGGGCGGGAGATGAGTACCTGATCTTCCATCTGTTCGCAGTACTCAATCATGACCACTGCGTCTGCTCCCGGTGGAAGTGCTGCTCCAGTTGGGATATACATACAGGTCCCTGATTTCACCCGGTCTTCTGGCGCCTGTCCCACATTGATACTTCCGGTCTGGGTCAGCATTGAAGGGATTGCATCTCCTGCTCCAATGGTATCTGATGATATTACTGCATAGCCGTCTACTGTTGATCGGTTAAAGCCGGGAACATCAATATCAGAACTGATGTCAGTTGCTAAAATCCGTCCATAGGCCAGATGAAGAGGGACGGACTCAAAGGGCTTCTTTTTTGCGAGTGTTCTGATAGTCTCCCTGGCTTTTTCTACCGGTATAACTGAAAGAAACCGACTCATTTGAAACAGCCAAGCTGACAGGCGCGGATCTTGATCTTATTTACGTTGCAATATCTGGCGATATCCATCTTTGGGATTTGGTATTTTTCAGAGAGTTCAAACGCTTGTGGGCAGGTGATTTCAGAACCGATGTCTTCCTGCTTAAATATTTGTTCTATCTGTTCAGTGTCCATACCTATATTGTATGTATTGTACAGGGAAGGTTATAGCGATCTGATTCCAATGGTTGAGATGAGAAATCAATGAACACAACTCCTCCTCATCAGCAGGTTTTGCTGGTTAGTTCACGGTCTGACCCTGCCGGGAGCCTGATACATGAAGAAGTTCATGCTATTTTGAATGAAATTCCTTCTCTGCACGATATATATCTCCACCGGCAGTTTGATGAGCGACTTATATATCTTGATGGCAAAAGTCTTATTTCATCGGCTTCGGTTATTATTTTTCTTTCACGCCATGCAAGTGTTGATTCCCGTGCGATTCTTACGGTTCATGTGACCGGAAATTTTGGTCCGGCTGACTATGGTGGGGATAAAGGGACTCTGACTCCTGCAGCAACGGTGATGATGCACGCGATAATAAATCGTCTTGCTGCTGATCCTCCTGCCGGGTATGAGGTCTCGTATGAGGCTACTCATCACGGCCCTACATCTGTGCCGGTTCCATCGATGTTTGTTGAAGTTGGAAGTACAGAGACACAGTGGTATGATCGCACGGCTGCAGCTGCGGTGGCCCGGGCTGTTGTCGGAGCAGGTGCAGGCGATGTTATCCGCCTTGCCGGTTTTGGCGGAACTCATTATGCAAAAAGGCAGACCGAAATCGCGCTTACCACCAGGGGGGGTTTTGGGCACATTATGCCGTCACGCGATCTCATTCATCTGAATAAGAAGATGTTTGCAGATATTATTTCGGGCAGCGATGCTGAAGCAGTATATATCGATAAAAAATCGATTTCAAAGAAGGATATCTCTTTGATTGAAGGGTTTGCACAGGAGTGGGGCATCCCGGTGGTTAGTCAGTCTGATCTGATTCAGGTTAAAAATATACCATTTCCTGAGTATCTACAGGTTGTCAGGTTAGCACAATCATGTTTTCCCGGAGCTGTTGTTGATACTCATGGCCTGACTGATGCTGGTGATCCGGCTTTGGTGAGTGTTCAAAAAGATCTTATTACAATTGCAGCAAAGGAAGATCCCCGGGCTCTGAAAGCTGGACTTGACCTGATGCCTGTTGCCAGGATATCTGGTGGAGGGGTTGCCTTTTGTCCGACATTTATTACCAATAGAAAAGTTCTCTCCAAAATTTCGGATGATTTAATACATCTCTGCGTTTCAATCATTAAGAGTAGATGTGATTGCAGATTTGAGGGGGACTGTCTGATTATCACCGGGCAAAAGTTTGATACTGAAAAAGCACGGGTGCTTGGTGTTCCTGCCGGACCAGCCTATGGAAGGCTGATGGCAGGTGAAGTGGTAGAAGTTTTAAATTCTGTCATAACTCCTGCGATGGTAATGAGCACGACAGAAAAGTGGATCTGTATTCCTGGATGGGGTATGAAATGAGATCGATTGTCGAAGAGGCATTAAACCGGGTAAAAACTGAAAGCGAACCGCCGCAGAATAATAGCGATCTGGATGCGGTCCTCAGGTCAATGATGACCAGGATTGCGGTCATCGGATGTGGCGGGGGCGGGTCTAACACTGTCAGCAGAATGAAGGATGAAGGAATTGTAGGTACGACACTATATGCCATAAATACTGATGCAATGCATCTTGCAACGGTTCGTGCTGATCACCGTCTTCTTATTGGCAGGCAACGCACCCGGGGTCTTGGTGCTGGTTCATATCCACAGGTCGGTGAAGAGGCAGCACTTGAGAGTGAGCATGAAATTCATCGCGCTGTTGGCGATGCGGATATGGTATTTATTACTGCCGGACTCGGGGGAGGAACCGGGACCGGTTGCGCCCCGGTTGTTGCAAAAGCTGCTCGTGAAGCGGGGGCTCTCACGATTGCAGTAGTTACGATGCCGTTTACTGCAGAGGGAGCAATTCGCGCGGAAAATGCTGAATCCGGGCTACAGCGACTTCGTGAGGTGACTGATACGGTCATTGTGGTGTCAAATGACCGGTTGATGGAAGTTGTTCCAAAGCTTCCCTTGTCTGCTGCGTTTAAGGTTGCTGATGAGGTGCTTATGCGTGCAGTGAAGGGGATTACTGAGCTTATAACGGTGCCTGGTCTGGTAAACCTGGATTTTGCTGATATCAGAGCAATTATGGAAAAGGGAGGCGTTGCGATGATTGGTATGGGCGAAAGTGACGCGTCTGATAAAGCTGCAGACTCTGTGCGCAAGGCCATCCGGTCACCCCTCCTGGACATTGATATTTCCGGCGCGACTGCAGCTCTTGTGAATGTAACTGGTGGACCGGACATGACAATGGCTGAAGCAGAAGGGGTCGTAGAGGAGGTCTATAACCTTATAGACCCTGATGCACGCATCATCTGGGGTGCGCAGATTGATCAGGGGATGCAACATACTATCCGGACGCTGCTCATTCTTACTGGTGTCAGGTCGCCACAAATATATGGAAGAAACGAGAAAATTAACCCGAAATTTCAGAGACATTTCGAGATCGACTTTCTGAAGTGATACCCCATGGAAATTCCTAAATTCAATTTAAATCTGAATGAAGAACTCTTTCGTAAATACATACGGGTTCTCAAACTTGCTCGATTCCCAAAGCGGGATGAATACAGTAAGATAGCACTTGTTGCAGCTGCTGGTGTTGCAATTGTCGGTATGATAGGGTTCATTATATATCTGATGTTCCTATACCTCCCACACTAATTATCATGGAGACTGAATCACGTCTCACTCATGTCTACGCGGTTAAAACGACTAACCGGGGCGAACGACGCGTAGCAGATAATATCGATCAGGTGGTCAGGGATTCGCGCAATACGATTAAGGTACTCTCGGTCATAGCTCCTGATGAACTCAAGGGGTATGTTCTGGTAGAGACGAATGAGCCTCTGGCGCGGGTTCAGGAACTGATGGAACAGGTTACGAGTGCGCGTATTGTTCTCCCCGGAACGATGTCTCTGGATGAAGTCGGGCATTATCTGACGCCAAAACCCGCGGTTACCGGTATAGATGAAGGCACGATTGTCGAACTTATCTCCGGCCCGTTCAAGGGAGAAAAGGCTGTGGTGAAGCGTGTTGATGCATCAAAGGAAGAAATTACTGTTGAACTCTACGAGAGTGTTCTTCCGATTCCCATTACAGTTCGGGGCGATAATGTCAGAATTATTGACCGCGGCGATGATAACTAAACCTACTTTTTTTGGGTCATTTACGCAGAGCCTTTTTATGTTTATCCTTCGACCTTAATGAACCCAAAAGGGCATACCATGCCCCCTCAGGGTGATAACAATGGCAGAAGTGGTCGAGGTACTAGTACCCGGTGGAAAAGCAACTGCAGGTCCGCCTCTCGGACCTGCACTGGGTCCCCTCGGTATAAACGTCAAAGCTGTTGTTGACGAGATCAACAAGAAGACTGCATCCTTCAATGGTATGCAGGTTCCTGTCCGTGTTGAGGTGGATGCGAAGAAGAACTTCACCATCTCAGTCGGTATCCCGCCAACAACCGCCCTCATTATGAAAGAGGCTGGCGTTGCAAAGGGCTCAGGAGAGCCAAATACCATAATTGTAGGGGATATTCCACTGGAGACCGCTGTCACGATTGCCAAAATGAAACTTGACTCTATGCTTTCGTATGATCTCAAAAACGCCGTTAAGGAAGTTGTTGGGACCTGCGTTAGTCTTGGAATTACTGTTTCTGGCAAAAAGCCCAAAGATGTCATCACAGAGATCAACACGGGCACTCATGACGCGGTTCTCAAGGGATAGGTTCGCTATATGAGCCATAGAAGATCGTTTTTATAACGGTCGCTGAACTATGGAGGACACGATATGGTTGAGAAAAGCGTCATTACAGACGCGATACAAAAGGCTAAGGAGACTGCTCCTGAACGGAAGTTCACAGAGAGTATCGATATTACCATTAATTTGAAAAATATCGATATGGCTCAACCGAAGAACCGTATAGATGAGATAATTCTCCTTCCCCACGGAAATGGCAGCAAGGCCAAAATTTCTGTGCTTGGTAGCGGTGATATCGTTACTCAGGCCAGAGATGCAGGCGTTGAGCTGATCATGGGTCCTGACGAGATTGAACGTCTCGGCGGTGAACCACGTGAGGCAAGAAAGGTTGCCTGCGAACACCGGTTTTTCCTTGCAGAAACGAAGGTAATGGCCCTTGTCGGACGGTGGCTTGGTCCACGTCTCGGTCCAAGAGGGAGAATGCCACAGCCGATCCAGGATGGAGTGGATATCCGCCCCATCGTCGAGCGACTTCGTAACTCTGTTAAGGTCCGTACGAAGGACAAGATGGCCTTCTCACTGAAGGTTGGAACAACGGCAATGTCTGATGATCAGATTGCTGATAATATCGATGCGGTTCTTAAGCGTATTTTGGACAGACTCGAATCTGGTGAATTTCAGGTTCGCTCAGTCTATGTCAAGACCACGATGGGCCCTGCTGTGAAGGTGATGTAATATGGCATTATATACTTCACATCTGCCCAAGTGGAAGCGTGATGAGATCGCTGAGATTCAGCGATTATCTTCTGAATTTCAGTTGACCGGCCTTGTCGATATGTATGGTATTCCCGCACGTCAGGTGCAGGATATCAGACGCAATCTGAAGGGAAAAGCCGAGATTCGGATGACAAGGAACACCCTGATTCAGCACGCCTTTACTGAAATCGGCGGCGAAATTGCGGGGCTCCTTAACCGACTCGAAGGACATTCAGCACTCATCTTTACAAATGAGAATCCTTTCAAGCTGTATAGCATGCTTGAGAAGACCAAGACAAAGATGGGAGCTCGTCCGGGAGAACTTGCACCCGAAGATATTGTCATACCGAAAGGTCCGACCAGCTTTAAGCCAGGTCCGATTGTAGGGGAACTCCAGCAGGCCGGTATTCCTGCCGCTATTGAAGCGGGTAAGGTTACCATCCGTGAAACCAAGACGGTTGTAAAGGAAGGCCAGGAGATCAACAAAAAACTCGCAGATGTTCTGATTAAGCTGGATATCAAGCCGATGGATGTCGGTCTGCTTCTTCAGGCAGCCTTCTATGGAGGTTCTGTCTACGAGTCTGATGTCCTCGCGATCGATGAGGTTGCATTCTACAACAACATCATCAAGGCTGCATCACAGGCATACAATCTCTCACTCAACGCTGCAATCCCAACAAAGGATACTGCATCCGATCTCCTTACCAAGGCAGTTCGCGAAGCACGCAATGTTGCGATTGAGGGCGCTGTTGCAAGCAGTGATGTGATAGATGCAATTATCGGAAGGGCCCAGTCTCAGGCGAAGGCTCTGCAATCCGTGGTTGAATGATAGTTTTCGAGAATTTAAGTAATTTATACAATACAGGTGAACATTAGATGGAATATATCTACGCTGCACTCCTTCTGCACAAGGCAGGAAAGGGGATCAACGAATCCGACGTTCAGGCAGTTCTTTCTGCCGCTGGTATCGCAGTTAACGAATCCCGTGTAAAGGCACTGATCGCAGCCCTTGATGGCGTTGACATCGAGGATGCAATCAGCAAGGCCGCCGCAGCACCCGTAGCTATTGCAGCAGCAGCACCCGCAGCAGCAGCAGCAGCCGAGGCTGAGGCACCTGAGGAGACCGAGGATAAGAAGGCAGAAGAAGAGAGCGGCATGGCAGGGCTCGGTGCCCTGTTCGGCTAATCTTTTCTTTTTTCCTGCTTGTTTCTCCGGTTAGTGTTGTTAACTTTTTTGATAGTATTGTTCATGACTAATGGTATGAACTATGGGATGGATTAACCCTCCTGAAGGATACCTGGGATCTCATTTGAACTGATAGTGATCATAGTACTACCATGCTCTAGGAATTTCCGTCCGTTATTCTCTGTTTAGAAAAAAAGGCTCAGGAAATGTCCTATTACATTCCGGGTGTGGTTCGATTTAAATGACATAATTCTATCTTTATGTAGAAATGTGATGGAGTGTTTGAGATAGTATTTGGATCAGACTATTATTCATAGAATATGATACTTGAATAAGTATTCAAGGAAAAAAACCAATCTCCATAAATATAAATCTCTCTAAATAAATTATACCAAAAGGTCGTATGTATGAAAAAACAATATATGACACCGTCGATGATCGATCTTAGCATTGAAGGAATTACTGGAATCGGAGCTGGATCATGCAGCACTGGTCCGAACGTTGGTGAAGCAATCTGTAATGGAAGTGGTCAGGGAGCATCTTCATCATGTTCTTTTATGGGGATATCAGTAAATTCACCCTGCACTTCTGGTGGTCTTCCCTTTGAAGATGGGAGTATTTGCAGAATAACCGGGTTATCTGCTGCTGCTTGTAATACTGATGGGAATACTGCAACTGAGGGGATGAGTCGTTGTTATCAGGGAGCCAGTGCTGCACATTCAGCTGACGGTCTCTGTTGCCATCTAAATGGGTCTTCTGATTCGAATGTGTGTTATTCGGGAGATTCAAATATTCCGAATCCTCCTATGAGTTAATGGATAATTTCGTTATATCGCATTTAATGAAATAATTATTGGATATCAAAATGAATAACGTTCATTGCGGTTATCCATCTTCAAAAAAGTATATTATGATTTAATGTACCCTCGGAAACAGATTTTTTTTTAAGTTTTCTCTGTTTTGGGCAATAATTTTCGTTGCAATATTTTTCTCTCTCATCAGATGATCTATCATCCTGTATCGTGTCTTTTCGCCTTCAAGTTTCTCTGGCCACCGGTTGGAGAGTTATGACAAGATACCTAATCATACTGTCCTGACGGTGAGATACTTTCAATTTTTTCATTTCTTCAGAGTCAATAATTGCCTTGTTTTTTTAGAACAAAAAAGGTGTATCCATATTCATTTGAATATTTCTGATGAATTTCCATCTCTTTTTCTAATCCACTGATTATCATCTGTGCATCACTGTTATCCGCATAAATTTCTTTTAATAATGGAATCCTTTTAATTAATGGAGAGTAATAGTTATCCCACCACCCAGAATCCGGGAGGCGGAATGTGCTGATGACATGAAACCCTGCATCCCGGATTATTTCTTTGGTATCTGATTCAGATTTGATATCCGGATATATTTCATCAAAAAATTTTTTGCATTCATCAGATGGCGAATCAATGAACCAGGCACTCTCCGATACGACCAGGTATCCATCAGATTTCAAAAAATTTTTCCAGTACATAAGAGCATTAGATAATCCAATAATAAATGCCGACCCTTCTGACCAGATGATATCAAATGAGGATTTATCAAATGGGAGGTTATCCATTGATGCCTGGTGGGTAACGATTCTGCCTTCGAGCCCTTCTTTCTTTGCTCGGAGTGTAAGATCATTGAGAAATGGCTGATAGAGATCTGTTGCTGTGATTATACAATCAGGATAGATCTTTGCAAGAATCAGAGTCTGCATACCCGATCCACACCCGATATCAAGGATTTTCCCCCCTTTGAGATTTATCGGAATCTGTGAACATGCATAAGCAGTTGATTCATCTAATCCAGGACCCTGCCTTGGTAATTCCTCAAACATTTTTGAGATAAGTGTTACATCCATGATAACAACCGTTAGGATAAAGAGATTATATCCTTTGTGGTAAAATACTGGCTGTAAAGAAAAAATGAGGAATTTTGGGGGGAGGAAAGAGAAAAATGCCTCATATGTGGTTAAAAATTAATAATCTTGTTCTATGGGGATGATTTAGGGGTATTCCAATCATAAACCCTAATAAGGTTCCTCCTATCTATTGAACCACTGGCAAAAGAAATCCCGGGCACTACATGCATTCACGAGGATCTTTATTGAAAAACCTGGATACCATGCCGCACATTGTTGACCCACATGATTACTATGCCTGAGAATTTGTCATGAAAACCGTTATTCAAAGGGTATATATAATCTCATTACTTTAAATATCCATATGGCTAATAAACCGTTTATCGCACATGTAAAAGATTTCATTGCGCTAATTTTTATCTGTATTTTCCTCACCGGAATTACTTGTGCACAACCTTCTGCTGATCTGAATGAAACAGAACTGCCTGTCAGCACCTCCGGCGTTAATGGTACTAGTATATCGAAGAGTTCATTTCTATTAACTGATAAAATTGCTCAACTGACTTCTTTTGTAAAAAAGGGAGTTGCTTTTGCAAAAAATGAATCTAAAAAAAACGCACTTGCTACTTTTAATGACCTGAACGGTGAATTTATTCAGGGAGAACTATACCTCTTTGCATATGATGTAAACGCAACCACACTTGCACTTCCGTACCAGCAGGAGATAATTGGTCAAAATCGAATGGTTCTCAGAGACTCAAATGGCATGGGATTCATTAAAGCAATGACAAATATTGCAGGGTATGGCGGTGGATTTGTTTATTATGTCTATCCAAATCCTGTCATGAATCTCACCGAACAGGTTAAACTTGCGTATGTGAAGCCTGTCGATGAGACCTGGTTTATTGGTTCAGGGATATATCTCCCGGAGATTCATGCATTCATGGATAAAGATGCAATATCTCAACTTATTAATCGTGTTGAGCAGGCTGCAGCCTTCGCCATGCAGGAGGGCAAAGAGAAGGCAACAACAGATTTTAATAATAAAAACGGTACATGGGCGCAAAATAACACCTATATTTTTGCCTATGATTTTAATGGGACGACCCTTGCCATGCCTTATCAACCTGAAAGTATCGGGACAGACCGATGGGATTATACTGATAAATATGGAAGTCTGATTGCCCGGATTGAGATTGATACCGCTCAAGATGGAGGAGGATTTGTGTATGTTGTTTATTATAACCCTGAAACCGAAAAGGATGAACTGAAGTTATGCTACGTTCTTCCAATAGATAATAGATGGTTGGTTGGATCAGGTATTTACACCGGTCAGGATTTACTTACATAAATTTTTATTTCCAGATAATATCAGAACCAGGGGTACTGGTGCAGGGTGCTGTAATTCGAGCATAAGGTCCGCCACTAATCCTTTATACCGGCGGAACATATGATTGCCTGAACAAATGGTAATTGGAACTCTGGATCGGATAGAAGAAGGAACCCTTATCATTCTTACTCACACACAACCGGTCTATACAATACATCTTCCTGCAGGTTTGTTTCCGGAAATGGATGAAGGAGATTTGGTTGAAATTGCAATAGAGAAGGATCCAGAGCTTGCCCAGGAACAACGCGAACGACTGGTTCGAGTGAGAGAACGTGAAATTGTGGTCGAATTATAATAAGGCAGGATAAAAAGAAAAACCCGGGCTTGTTTTTTGGGGGTTAATTTAGTGAGTTTATCCGGTTCATACCCGGTAAAAAAGAGTATACTGATGCAATGTATAAAATATTTTAAAATCAGAATATAGAACCTGAGACTTCCCGCCATTTTCCATTTGGCACAACTATTTCAAATCTTGCTCCCTCTCCTTCTATTCCACACTCCCGAATGGAAAGTCCGGTTATCGAAAGAATTTCTCTGGCCAGAAAAAGTCCGATTCCTGTGTGATTCCCAAATCCCCTACCAAAAATACTCTCTTTTATTTCAAGGGTAATACCCATACCATCATCCTCACAGCTGATAACAAGATCTTCTTTTACCTGATATGCTGAAAACCGGATATATGATAGAGTCTTTCCATGCCGGATCGAATTCTCCAGAAGTGTTGAAAATACTTTGCGAATGATGGGGTCTGCATACACTTCATATGAAGGAGAAATCCTGTTTTCAATTAAAATATTATCAGAATCGACCTCCCGTTTTGCGGATTCGATTATCCGGTACATCTGTTGCCAGCTGGAACGTGCTATACCAAACTCCTCATATTCACGGGTAAACCCAATGGTTGCTTCAATCCGTTTTCCTGCGTCATGAGCACGAGTGATATATTTTTTTACCGTATCAGGATCTGGTGATTCAAGGGTTAATTCGTGATAATAATGGATTGCAGCAATCAGGTTTAAAATATCATGTCTGGTCAGTCCGGTGAGGAACCGGAGTTTCTGATTTGACTGTCGAAGTGACTCTTCAAGCTGCTTTTGTGATGTTATGTCAGTAAGCTGTTCTACCACCAATTGAACATTACCGTTATCATCCAGGATTGGGTTACTCCGGCAGAGAAGGTGTCGGTTTAGTTCAGGGACATACTTCTCAATATTCTCTATTTTTTTACTCTTTAAAGCAAGGCTGGTAGCACATTTTTTACAGGGTTCATTCTTTCCAATAAATGAGTAACAAGGTTTTCCTGATACATCTTTTGGGCAAAGGCCAAGCATCTCGTATCCTGCCTTGTTATATCTGACAATTGTATGATCTGGGTTCTGAATGCCTATCATATCAGGAATTCCATTTAAAACTCCTTCCAACAGGCGATTTGTCTCACGAAGTTCCTGTTCGGCGTATTTACGATCGGTTACATCCCAGACCATAGAGATCATCAGATTCTCAACCGGGACCGGGATATTTCTTGCGTTGATATAGGTCGTTTCTTCTCCTTTTCGAGTAATTGGAATATCCTCCCATATCATCCTGTCTGGATCCCCACTTGCACAATCTGACAAAACACGATCCCGCAGTTCTGATCGAACTACAGGATCTTCATAAACCGTCTCCCAGAATGTATCAGGTTTTGAAAGTGCTTCTGCTGTTGTGCGATAATATTTAATAAAATTGTCATTAAAATACGTGAATTCCACTCCGGGAAGGATAGAATTTACTGATATACCAATTGGTATGTTATCAAGAACCGTTCTGATATAGACCTCTTTTTCTTCAAGAATCTTTTCAGTTTGTTTACGTTCAGTAATATCCAGTACCTGAACCAGGTATCCGGAGAGAGCAGAGTAAGTTTTAAAGATCGGAGTAATCAGAATATCAAGTGATATTGTTCCACTATGGGAGGTTTTATAGAGGTTTTTTTCTTTAACCTGATTAAAATCAAAGTCTGTTTCATATCTGACGCTCTGACCTGACATGAGCTGCTTAAGATTGTGCTCTGGTATATTTGGATCATCAAAGAGTCTGAATTCACGAACTGCATCTGCAGATGAGATACCAAAAAGGGTGCAGGCTGCAGGATTTACATCTATAAGAAGTCCGTTGCTGTCATAGAGTTCTATTGCAACAGGGGAATTCATATAGATATCTGAAAACCATCTCTCACGCTCCTGCATTGTTGCCGTTGCACGTCTTTTTTCTATAAGGATATTGATCCGGTCTGCAAGTTCAGCGAACTGAGATGATATCTCACCGCCTTTTTGTACATATCCGTTTGCACCATTTTCAAAAGATGCGATTACCACCTCTTCCCTACCCTTTCCGGTGAAAACAATAAATGGTGTGTCATTTCCCTGCTTACGCAATGACTTCAAAAGGTCAATTCCGCTCATCTCTTCCATTTCATAATCTGATACAATAGCATCGTACTGGTTTTCTGCTATCTTTGATAATGCCTGCTCCCCGGTTATGGCAGTATCTACTAAAAAAGAATAATTTTTCATCAAATACTGTTTCGTTATATCGAGAATATCCTCTTCATCATCAACGATAAGTAGTGATACAGGAGTTAAATCCACAGATTGGTAGGGCATAGGCAGGGAGATCACCTCAATCCTCTGTAACAGGATGAGGAGGTTTATCCTGATATAAGTATTGTTGAATATTGATGAAACCGGCTGGACGATGGATCTCACATAATCAGAACCTGTGCTATTTTTTATATCCATTCCCATCAAACCCGGTTCGTAATCCGAAATATCGATCACCCCGGATCATATTCTGGTTTTTTCCTGGCTTTCATAATGGCTGCCTTCACACCGAACAACTGCGCATGTCCCCTTATGAGGTCCTGCTCATTCAATTCAATTCGCGTGTGTTACGGAGTGAAAATGTTATCATGCCAGCAGAACCAGATGTGATGATTTTCAAATACCGGGCATTTGAGCAGAAGTTGTGTATTCATCAACATATTCAAGATTCTAAAAAAATGTTCTTTGTCGATCCCCTATTACCAGTCAGATATTAGATATGGTCTGGTCTTTCAGAAATGGTATAATCAAACGGAACCTTTATTGGATTACATATATTATAATCATTCAATATATTGGGGGACAAGTGATGGGACGATTCATGAGCATTCGCGTAATAACAATTTTATTTTTCGTATTCAGTATAGCACTGTCTGTTGCTGCTGAGATTAATACGGAAAAATATGGTATAGAATTCCCAAAAACCAAATTTATTGCATCAGAGAGTGCAACACAATCAGCATCATATTCATATCCGGTTATGCATCCTTCTGCAGGGGAATTAAAAGAATGGTACGCAGAATACCTCTCTCAGGTTCCAGCAGAATCGCTCTCCGCATCCGCCACGATAACCTCTGATGGTGAACAGGAGGTGAGTCTGCTCAATTATCTGGAATATATACCGAATGAGCGGGATCAGGAACAATGCGGAAACTGCTGGGTATGGGCATCCACCGGTGCGATTGAGATAACCCATTCGATTCACAATAATATTTATGACCGCCTTTCTGTTCAGTACTTTAATTCCAGATACAACAATGGAGGCAAATCTCCATTTAATCCGGCAAGTTTTGCATGTAACGGCGGAACGCCAATAAAGTTTTCAGATTTTTATAATGCGATAGGTAAATACGGGGGAAATAAAATGGTCATCCCCTGGTCCAATAAGAATGCTGAATTTAAAGATGGAAATGCAACACAGCAGACTTCGGTAAATGCAGATACGATTGTAACAGATCCTCACTACTCAATGAACCATATGACTACAAAGAGGATTGTAACTCTTGATAATCCCCAGTCTATGGCCATATCAAACATCAAAAATATGATTGATAATGGAAAAGCAGTATACTTGGGAATATATCTGCCAGATCAGGGAGCTTGGAATGCATTTAATGAGTTCTGGGCAACAGGAGATGAAGAGATATCATACTTCCAGATGGACCAGTTTGCCGGTCGTTCATATTCCACAGGGGGAGGAGGACACGGTGTTCTCGTCACCGGATATAAGGATGATGGTACTGAGGGATACTGGCAATGTCTGAATAGTTATGGTACAACTACAGGCCGTCCAAATGGTTTATTCTATATTAATATGTACATGGACTATTCAGCCTCATACCTGCTTGGAACAAATACATATCCGATAACCTGGTGGTATACTATTGATGTTACCTATACCGGAGAAGAACCTGAGCCCGATCCGGTTGACCCGATAGTTTTGATCTCTGACTTCTCTGTATCACCTTCTATCGGATATCCTCCACTTACTGTTCACTTTACTGATCTTTCAGAGGGAGATCCAAACTCATGGAAATGGGACTTTGGTGATGGTGCAGGATCAGCAATGCGAAATCCGAATCATACCTACGCACAACCAGGTGAGTTTACCGTCTCACTCACTGTTGGTAAGAGTGGATACACAGGACTTTCAACGCAAAAAGATGCGGTAAAAGTGAAAATCCCATATGTAAAAATCTCGCCATTCAAAAATGATGACGGAGGTTTTTACCCACTTCCCACCGATCCTGATGGGGATGGGCGATTTGAAGATATAGATGGGAACGGCTGGCTGGAATTTAACGACCCACTTGTCCTGCTTAAAAATATGGAATATGCGATGACAAATGAACCGGTCCTTCAGTTTGATTTTGACAGAAGTGGATTTATTGGATATGGAGATGTTGTAGCGCTTCAGAAGATGGTGTGATGATGAAAAAATACTGTATATTTCTTATTATTTTGGTATCAACCGGGTTATGCTGCGCACTGACATCTGCAGAGATACAGCCGGTTCTGTATTTTGACCCCGATGTGGTAGAAAGTAATACCGGAGATAACAACATTGTTCTCCTCATGATGGACGGAGTGTATCGTGGATTATGTGGATATGGCGTTCTTATAACCATAGACAACCCTCATATTGCTGAATTCATTTCAATAGAACTTCCTGAATGGGTTGGAGTGCAGAATGTTAATAAAATCAACAATACTGCATATTTTGTGCAGGGAACTGACGTTGATGAAAAACAGATCCCCGGATCAGTACGTATTCCGCTTGCAGTGATGGGCATTCACGCCATAGCGCCTGGATATGCTACAATCCTGGCTACTCCGGTTGCAATCGATGATGATCAGAAAGGAAGGTATACAACATCTGTTGGAACCGGAACTATTGTAATTACGGGTGCAGGACCTGTCCCGGTAATTCCAATGAGTAACTAAATCGAAAAATTTTCTTTTTTTATCTGATATCCTGACTGAATCTTTATTGCAAATCTATAAACACACATATCCGCACTCTATACTCCGCGTTTTTTTTCAGAGCAATTATTCTCAACCGCAATTCAGTCCTGTAGTCATACGAAAAAAGCGCAGACTGGGAATACGAAATATTGCAGTATTCCCGGATCCTTCATATCATATCGGTTCAGATGAGATGAGATGGTCAATTCTCCTGCCTCTACTGGAATCTATTTTATAGATCTCTACGAACTAGAGATATAGCCTTATGATTCGAATTCTTGTCGTTGATGATGTAAAGGAGATCGTTGAAGTGGTAAAGTACATTCTGGAAGAGTCTAATCCGGGATTTACTGTTGATTGCGCATTATCAGTTGAAGAAGCTCTGATTCACATAAAAAAACATGAGTATGACGTCATAATATCTGACTATTATATGCCTGAGGCAACCGGTCTTGACCTGCTAAAACAGATTCGTGCAATGAATATGACCATTCCTTTCATTATTCAGACCGGTCAGGGCGATTCAGCAAATGCAACTGAAGCGCTACAAAACGGAGCTGATTTTTTCTTTGAAAAAGGAAGTGAAGGCCCTCTTCAGTTCCTGGAATTTACTCAGATAATCAACTTGCTTGTCTCAAAAAGACGAAAAGAAATTGCACTTAATCAGAATATTCTAAAATATAGACAATTATTTGAACTCCATCGGGAAGGTCTGATATTTGTCAATAACGAAGATATCATTCAGGAAGTAAACACATCATTCTCCGAGATTATAGAAAAAAACCCATCCGAAATTATTGGAAAGCGCTTTCAGGATATCATGGTAGATAAACATGGCTTATACGCACCAGACCTGAAAAAACAGGCATATGATAAGGGAAGATCCAATGAGATCAATACTGAAGTGCTGATACCTGACGGGAAACGATTAAAATTACTGATAAGTGCGCTGGCGGTGAAAAATGATCAAAATGAATTGGTTGGCATGTGGATACTAATACGGGAAGGAATTTTTGGATAAATCCATAGATTCAGCACAATTTTTATTAATTTATAATACCGATATGGAACCAGGGGCATCTGCCCGGGAGATTGCATGACTCAATTATTTGTCTATGAAAAAGAAGCAGGAAGAATTGAACTTTTTATCCGAATAATCTATTCAATCATCCTTAGTATTGTTCTTTCGATTTACGGATTTATCGCCGGAATATGTTTATTGATACAGTTCTTTGTAGTACTTATTCTTGGCCGGAGATCAATGGGGCTTTCTGATTTTGTTAAGGGATACTTGGAATATTATGTCCATATACTGCCATATACTTCATTTATGACTGATACAAGGCCGGGAATATTACCTAAATCAGTAACTATCTACGAAGAAGAATAACTATAGCCTCAATATTTCCCCTCCTGAGTATCTGGAAATATATTCTCTTTTATTTTTTAGCCGATTGATTATATTCTACGGACACCTACAATACTATAGATTATGAGGTCATCTATAGCAAGTGTACTACTCATTCCCCTCATCATTATCCTCCTGGCTGCCCAGACCATGGCTGTACCTCCTATGCCTATGGAGTTTTATGGGAGTGTTTTTCTTGATGGAGCACCTGCCCCTGTCGGTTCGGTTATAACTGCCGAAATTAATGGTGTAGAAAAGGGAAATATTACTACCACCATTGATGGATTTTACGGAGGTCCGGGGATATTTGATTACCGTCTTAAAGTATTTGTTAAAGAAGAGGAATACCAGCCAGGTGCGTTAACAATAGTATTTAAGATTAACTCCTGGCAGGCAACACAAACTGCAATATACGAACCTGGTGCAGCCCCTCAACTTGATCTTTCATCTGGTGAAGGAGTTGTTCAGCCTGTTACTCAAACTCAGACTGGCATGACTCCGGTCCAGGTTATTACTCCACAGGAGATGCAGCCGGTGGATTTGGATATATCTGGATCTTCTCAGTCTGATACCAATACAATCACATATGGACTTGACCAGAATCAGACGTTTAAAGCAGAGGACGGATTAGCTGAGGTCACACTGGAAAAGGATACAATGCTATTTTCTCCTGATGGACAGTTTCTCAATGCTATTGGTTTGCGAGCCAAAGGGATTAGTGACCTTCCTCCATTTCCGGCTTCCCAGTCACTGAAGTTTTCCGGGTATGCCTATGAAATAATCCCTGAAGGTACATATTTTAACCCAAAAGGTCTTTTCACCTTTAAACTTCCTTCTGAAAAAGCCTTTGAGATCATAAATGCCGGACCGGTTGTGTATGAATATCGTCCTCAGACTGCTTCATGGGAACCGGTAAATACCGCTTCAAACCTGTTTACCAATTCCATAACCGCAAATGTTTTTGAAGCAGCCATATATGCTCTGTTTATTCCGGTTTCAGCGCCCTCAATAAGTCCTGATACTTCATCATCAAATATATCTTCACCTGCTTCTGCTATGAACCTGACACCACCATTAGCCCCTGGATTTCCTGGTATGGCAGAATTATCACCAAATCAGACCCCTTCTGAGCAGATAATGATGCCGGTTATTACTCCTCAGCAGGAGATTACTCCGGGGGAAATAATCACCCCGCTTCCAGGTCTGCCTACACCCACAGAACCGACGATTGTAGAGACAATAATATCCGGCCCCTCCCCGGCAGAATCTGTTGCACCAGATATCCGTCAGGGTTTTAGCATCCGGAGTATCCCTGGATTAAATGCAATATCAACAATTATTACAGCAATACAGAGTAAGCTTACCGGACCCGTTCTTGCATTTATTACATTCTTTTGTATTATCATTGCAGCAAATGTAATCGTTTTTGTAGTATATCGTGAGTGGTGGCAAAAGCGGGGGAACAATGGGTAAAAGGGGGAACACCATCCTTGCGATGACGGTAATACGTGAAATTCAAAAAGGAAACCCAGATAAAGCACATCATTCACTGGAAAAACTGCTTCGTCAAAAACCCGATGAGCCTGCTTTGCTTAATCTGAAAGGAGTGTGCCTTGATATGCTTGGCAGGCATGCTGAATCACTGGAAGTATACGAGGTGGTTCTTCAAAAAGAGAGTGAACCTGCTATTTACTGGAATAATAAAGGACTGGCACTTTATAACCTTTCACGATATGTTGAATCTGAAGAAGCTTTACAGGAGGCAGTAGAACGCGATCCCGAGTCACTAGAGGCTACCTATAATCTTGCAAATACCCTGCAATGCCTTCAGCGATATGATGAGGCACTTGCTCTTTATTGTAAAGCACTTGAGATAAGGCCGGATCATCTTCTGGCATTACTTAATAAAGGAAATGCTCTGGCTTGTCTGCTCCGGTACGATGAAGCAATTGCCTGTTATTTGGAGATTCTTGAAATAAAACCTGATTTTGCAGATGCAGCGTTTAACCTTGCCCATACATATGAAGAGATAAAAAGGATTGAAGAAGCACGGAAATGGTATAATCGGACATTAGAAATTGATCCTGACTATATCCATGCATCAGAGCAACTCATCGGCCTCACATAAATATTATTATTTTTGAAAGAGTAATACATGAATATTCGATACTTTTTTCTCGTTTTATATTCTTCCACTATTATCCAATGCCCAACTACATCCATCCAGTAATTATAAGCGTGTTCTGACCGATAATATTATAGTGGACACTATACAGTTTAAGGAAGGTGATAACTTATGAATACTTCGGATTTTTCTAAAATTTTATCGCATATTATTTCAGGAGATCTTATTCCGGAATACCTGAATACTCTGGATTCAATTGAGCCAGATCTCTTAGATCAGATCTTATTATTCAATACCAGGCAGACCAATCAACAACAGATAATAGCAAGAATGGAAGCCATTTTTTCATCCGGTCCGCAACCAATAATTATTACTAATGAGTCTTGCGTTATCACTGATGTTAGTCCCTCATTTATCTTAATGAGTGGACATATGATGAAGGATATTATTGGACAGGACCTAAAATATCTGTATCCCCTAATTTATCAGTCAATATCTCATAATGGTGCACACTCGCCAGTTTCTTCTGATAATAATCAGACAATATGGGTTGAATTTCCTACTGGTGCAAAAGCTCTTGAACCGTATGTTGTAAAAAGTACAGCCCCGGACTCAGCCAAAACTGAAATAATTATAATTTTTAAGGACATCACAATAAGGGTAAGAGCCGAAGAAGAAGCTGAGAGTATCAGACAAAAACTTCTTCATGATTATGGAGAGCGTGTCAAGGAGCAACGACTCTTTTACTCTACTGCATCGTTAATTCAGGATGACACGAAAACAATCAGAGAAGTTCTTCATGAGGTATCTCTCCTTATCCCTCCCGGATGGCAATATCCTGAGATTACTGCTGCTCAGATATCCTATGGAAAACAGTCCTTTCCGACTGATACCTATAGGGAAACCCCTTGGAAACAGGAGGTAGGATTCACTACCAAGGGTGGTGTTCAGGGCCGGATATCGGTGGTTTATCTTCAGGAATCACCTGCTGAATATGAAGGGCCGTTTCTCCTTGAAGAGCGTAATCTCATTAATTCACTTGCAGAAATGCTGAAAACCTATATCGAGAGGAAAGAAGGTGAACTGGAGCTTGCAACGCGGATGCATGACCTTGGAGAGCGGGTAAAAGAGCAGCGTCTGTTCTATTCAACTGCATCACTCATTCAGGATGATAGTAAGGATGTATCTCATGTACTCGCTGAAATTACTGAGTTGATTCCTCCTGGATGGCAATATCCTGAAATTACTGCTGCACAGATAACGTATGGGAATCAGAAAATTCAGACAAAGAACTATCTTGATACGAAATGGAAACAAACAGCAGAATTTAGGACAAAGAGCGGATTAACTGGTAAAATTACTGTAGTATATCTTCTGGAATCACCTGCAGAATATGAAGGTCCGTTTTTGCTCGAAGAACGCAATCTCATCAATTCTCTTGCAGAAATGCTGAAAACCTATATTGAGAGAAAAGAAGGTGAACAGGAACTTGCGGATCGGATTATTGAGATAGAAGAACTTGAGCATCTCAATAATACTATCGTGCAACAGATTCCAATGCCGGTTCTTCTTATTGATGAAAACCAGCGGATTATTGTAACCAATGATGCATATATTTCAATCACTGGATATACCCGCGAACAATTGCTGAAAATGAGTCCTCGTGATATCAGGGTTTTGGAAAATTCTGGTGAAGGTCTGCGTGAACTTGTCACTGAGAAGAGGGCAACTCACGGAGAACTAACTGTTGAACTACCGGTAGGAATCAGAACGCTTGAACAGTTCGGCATTCCGATCTTCACCCGGTCAGGAACGCTGGAGTTCTATCTTATTGTGTATAACGATATTACAAGCCGGAAAGATAAAGAGGAAGAAGTAGCACACCTGCTTTCAGATGCACGGGCTCAGTCTGAGAATCTTGCCAGAAGTGCCTTTGATCTTGAAGAATGTATGGCAAAAATGGCATCCGGGGATCTAACTCGTCATGCGGTAATTACCGGAAATGATCCGTTGATAACTATAAAAGAAGATTATAATACCGCTCTAAAGGCAATGTCAGCAGTTCTTGGAGAACTGGAAGACACCATCGAAAAACTCTCTCATGCTGCCGGTAAAACGCTTGATCAGACTGAATCCATTAACTCCGTGATTTCCGGGATCTTTGACCGGGTACAAGGTTCAACTGACGGTGCGAGGGAACAATTGAACCAGACTTTGCGGATGTCTGAACAAGTAGAGAATCTCTCTGCTTCAATCGCCGAAATAGGACAAACTGTTGAAACCCTAATGAAACAAGCGCAGGATGCGTCCAGGCAGGGTGAAGATGCCAAAAATCTTGGCGGGGTTGCTAGCAATAAAATGGAAGCAGTCGGTCAGATCAGTGCGAAAAGCATGGACCAGATAACCGAACTAAACTCACGGATGCTTGAAATCAATAAAATTGTCAGGATGATCTCAGAAATTTCCAGTCAGACTAATCTTCTTGCCCTTAATGCAGCAATCGAAGCAGCTCGTGCCGGAGAACACGGACGCGGCTTTGCTGTTGTGGCTCAGGAGGTTAAAAACCTTGCTGGTCAGTCAAAGACAGCTACCGGACAGATTGAAGACCTGATTAAATCCATACAAGAGAGTTCTGAAAACACTGTAGAATCAATTAAACTTCAATATACTGAAATTCAGGACGGAATTGAAAGTGTTACTCATACAATTGAAGCTCTTACTAATATTACCGATGTTGTAGAAGAGATTACTCAGGGAATGGATACCATCAGCAGAGCTACCGGAGAGGAAAGAGATATGATGGATCAGGTAATGGGAGGAATAACACTGCTGAGTCAGGAGAGTTCAGAAAATCTCTCACGGATGGAATTGATATCAACCAGTGTTGAGCAGGCCGGAGAGTCAACATCAGAGATAGCCAGTTCCACTCATTCAGTTGCTGAGATGTCTGAGAGACTCCGAGCCCAGGCAGAACGGTTCATACTTCGATAATATCGTGATTAATTATCCCGAAAAAATTCTATATTTTACATGGAAGATTATTCTTCGTTTTTTATGGGGGTTGAATAGACATTATCTCGGTTTTATGAACAACGCCGAAAAAGGAATCTGTTTTTTATTCCTGGGCATTTAACTTCTCTGGTCCGAAGATACAAAACCATTATAGGCAGATACTTCCTACATTCGATCATGCAGAGCAGAATCAAAGTATTTGCACTTCTCCTCATCTCATTATGTATTGTACTCATCCCATGCACATCCACTGCAGCGTTAACATCGGATGACGAAAAATTCCTCACTGCTATGCAGGATGAAGGAGTTGTTCTACTTTTTGGGATTCCGGCAACTATGAATACCGGCGTTTTTCATGGAAATGATCCAGCCATACAGTCAATCGGGCAGGAACAGACTGCAGCACTTGATACCTTTATCGCAAAGATAAATGCATATTCCCTCTCACCTGAAGTTGAAGAAGTCAGAGACCAATTCATAAGCTCATCTCAAATATTCAAGAATGATTTGTTTGAATATTCAACTCTCTCATCGACGTGTGGATCCTGTATTACTACGATGAATGCGATGTATCCGAAACTTAATGAGGAAGCAAAAAAGACGTTGAAAAAAGTAATTAAATATTATCAGATTTCTGCAACGCCGATTAATTAATCTGTTTCCCTTTTTTCGGCTTATTACCACTACAGTCTCTATAATTAGTCAAGCTGCCGGGTAAGAGCGTTGACCGCCTCCTGAAAAGAACTGATATCAGGTTTAACAATAACCACCGGGATATCTACAATGCGCTCAATAAGGGTTGCAAGGATTGGAGCACAGATTATTCCAGCGGCCCCTTCTTTTTCAGCTCTGACTGCTGCAACGATGCATTCTTCCATCGTATGAGCAGTATACCCCTTAATCCGGTAATTTTTTCCTTCAATTGCAATAGTCTGGCTGATAATCTCATCAAGGAGAAATTTTGCTGCTATTATTGCGATAGTCTCCTGATCAAATGGTTCTAACGCCTGAACTATGGCTTTTACCGTTGAAAGACGAGGATCACGTTCCCCAGAAGTGATTTTATAAATCGTTGCAACTGGCAATCCTGAAAGCTCAGCAAGTTCTTTCAAACTCATATGTCTTCGCTCAAGCGCCTCCTCAAGCGCAGTCTTAAACTCCTTTCGGAATATGTCTCGTGAAAACATAAGTACTATTGTATTGTTAAGTAATTAAATATATGTCTAATAAGACAAATTTTCAAGTTTTTAGGTTAAATTGATATTTCTTGGGGTATCATATAACAGTACATGAATACCAATACCTTTGAGGAGATTACCGTCCTTCCTGGCAATAACCGGAATGGAGATCCTGAAGGATTTGATGAAATTCGCATAAAACCGGGAGATACCCTCTCAATTGTAGGGCCAACAGGATCCGGGAAGAGTGCTTTTATCAATGATATCGAGATATTTGCAAACCGTGACTCTGTTACCGGAAGGCAGATTTTAATCAACGGTGGACAACCACCTGAGGATTTTATCAGGGATCCGGCACGAAAACCAGTGGCGATGATTACCCAGAATACTCGCTGTCTGTGCGACCTGTCTGTGGAAGAATTTCTTCTCATGCATACGAGATCACGAGGATTTCATGGGCAGGATCTTGTCGGATGCACTATTGATCTGGCAAACCAGTTCACCGGAGAAGCAATACGGCGAACGGTAAGAATGACGCAGCTCTCCGGAGGTCAGACCCGATCACTCATGGTCGCAGACGCAATTCTCATATCCAATACTCCGATTATTCTTCTTGATGAGGTTGAAAATGCAGGGATATTTAAGGAACGTGTCATTCAGGCGCTTCGTACGTACCATAAAGCACTACTTTTTGTAACCCATGATCCACTTGTCTCCCTCCTGTCAGATCGAAGGATCGTTATGCAGGATGGGGCCGTTGCAAAGGTTATCACTCCAAATGGTTCAGAACATCTCGTATTAAAGCAGATGATGGCTTATGATAATGCCATATCCCAGGTACGTGAGTTGATCCGGGCCGGAGAACTCATCACAACTACTATTCCGGCATAATATCATGCGACTTATTATTGTAGCCGGGCCCCCATCAACAGGTAAAACTGCTGTAATCAGGCAGGTTATTAAATCAATGCCTGATAGCAGATTTGCTTATCTGAAAATTGATGTAGTTACTGCAACAGAGGATGAAGAATTCGCAGCTGAGTTTGGAATACCAACAAAGAAGGTATATTCAGGCGATCTCTGTCCGGATCATGCAGGTATCATGATTATGGATGATGCAATTACCTGGGCATCTGAACTACCTTCCGACTATCTTATTGTCGAGAGTGCGGGTCTTTGTCTTCGCTGCACCCCGTATACAACCCAGTCTCTTGGTATTGTAGTTCTTTCAGCAGTGTCAGGCATTCATTCACCGGTAAAAATGGCTCCTATGATTGCACTTGCAGATATTGCAGTCGTAACACGCATTGATCTTGTTACCCAGGCAGAAAAAGAGGTGTTCAGGGAACGTATCCGGGGAATCAGCAGCTTGGTTGAAGTTGTAGAAACGAACGCAATTCAGGGAACCGGCCTTCGGTATCTAATTAGGGCCATTAGTGAAGGGCCGGTTATAGAGGACCAGAAGTCTATCACCCTTCGTGGTATTCCTCCGCTTGGTGTCTGCACCGTTTGTATCGGTAAAACGAGTATTGGATGGCACAATCATTTCGGTGTTATCAGGAAACTTGACGGTGCTGATTATCTGTTTCGGGGGGATTGATCAATGCCCTGGACTCCTCCGGGCAGAAACTGCGGTGCTTGTGGGCTTAAAGACTGTAATACCTTTATGGAAATGGTTAAAAAAGAAGAAAAACGTAAGTCTGATTGCCCGTTTTATCTGAATGAAACACAAGGGGTAGCCCCTCCCCTGACGCATTACCCGGATCGGGATATCCTTGGTGACCCTGTTGAATTTGTTTTGGAACCGCTTACCGGTGAGGTATCAGCAAGAAAACTGCTTCTTCCATTCAGATCCGATCTTGTAGAAAAATGGAATATTCAACCAGGCGATATCGTAACCGGAAGACCGATGGGTGCTGGATGTCCGGTTCAGCATGTTCTCCTTGTATTATCTGCAAGTATGGTCTCCGGAGTTCTTACCTGTCATGTTGTAGGTCCTGCCTGGTCGCGGGGTAAGGAAGTTAAAGATCTGGAGGCCTATCATATAATCGGATTTGAAGGAATCGCTGTTCCGGTGTTAAAAGAACCGATTTTTGGCAAGAGGATGCGATTTCTCCCTGGATTTTGTATGATGAATCTTGGACATACCGGGGTGGTGAATATGATTCTTGGCACAAAAGCCGGTCTGCATGTCAGAGTTGAGGATATCAGATTACTATGAACAGGCTTGAAGATATTAGAAGGAAGATTCACGAGGGTACTGCTATCGTTCTTACTGCAGCAGAATTAAAAAAGCGCATCTGTGAAACTGAAAATGGACCTGAAGTTGATGTTGTCACCTGTGGAACCTGCGGTGTAATGTCTGGAACGTATGCCGTTTTATCAGTTCCGGTGGCGCCACCGGGCGTATTTGTCAAGGCTGATACCATAACTCTGAACGGAGTTCCTGCAATTGCCGGCCCCTGTCCTAATGAGCGATTGGGGTTGGTTGATCTCATCGTATATGGCACCGCTCACGCAGATTATCGGTATGGGGGTGGACACCTCTTTCAGGATATCATTGCAGACAATCAAATACATGCCACGGTAACTGCCGGGGGAAAAACGTATGAAACCGATATATCCGGTCATGAACTGCCTCATGCCCGACTATTCACCACTCGAAGCGCATTTAAAAATTATACGGCAATAATCAACCGGGCGCCGGTTTCTCAGCAGACTATCTTTTCAGTTCTTCCTCTTGAAGGATCAGGTACCCAGGCTACGGTTTCAGGTTGTGGTGAAATAAATCCTATAGAAAACGATCCTGATCTGCGGTTCTTAACCCCGGGAACTCCTATACTTCTCAATGGAGGAAGTGGGTATGTTATCGGCCAGGGAACACGAAGCAGTCCACAAAAACCCAATATTGCAGTCCATGGAGATATGACGCAGATGGATCCTTCCCTTTGTGGAGGTTTTTGTACCTCTGCCGGTCCTGAATGCCTGACCAGTATCGGGACTGCGATTCCTGTTCTTGACGTTTCTACATTGCAAAATCTGATGGTACGGGATTGTGATATTTCCCTGCCGGTAATGGATATTGCTGACCGGCAGCAGGTTGCAATGAGTTCTTATGATCGGGTCTGGACCGGAACCTCACGGGCCGTTACATATAATCCTGAAAAATGTCTGAAATGCGATCCCTGCGCTGTGCAGTCGATCTGTCCGGTAGATGCAATACAGAAATCTGGTGATATCAATCACCTCACCTGTTTCTGCTGTGGAACCTGTGTCAATGCCTGCAAAGAGGGAGCCTATCAGGGATCATTCGGATGTCTTAATCTTTCTGAAGGTGATATTCCGATTGTCCTGCGTCAGTCTGATCGCCGTCGCGGTCTGCAGATCGCAAGAAAGTTGCAGAAAATGATTCAGCATCATGAATTTTTAGTCTGATTGTAATGTTGATATAACGTGATATTATGGACGAACATTATCTGCTTACCTGTCCGGTATGCAAAAAACAATTTTCTGATACGTACCTTCTTACTTGTAAAACCGGATGCTTTAGTCTGCTTCGGGCAGATTATTCTGCAAAATCACTGACACTCCGGAACCTTCCGGGGATCTTCAAATATCGGGACTGGTTACCGGTCATGGGATCGCTTCCTACCTGTTCTTCTCCGATATGCTTTAAGAGTTCTATGCTTGCCGCTCATCTCGGTCTTAAAAACCTATGGATTGGTTTTTCGGGGTACTGGCCACTTCGTGATGCATATGTTAACACCGGATCGTTTAAAGAGTTTGAAGCGTATCCTACTGTTGTAAGACTTCGGGAGAGAACATCCGGAGTAATCCTCGTGTCTTCTGCAGGAAATACCGGACGGGCATTTGCCCAGGTGTCAGCAGAGACTGACCAGCCGGTAATAATTGTTGTACCTGTATCTGCCAGAGAGAGAATCTGGACAACGCTCCCTGCAAAAAATCTTCTGCTCATCACCGTTGATGGTGATTATACTGATGCGATCACGTTAGGAAATGCCCTTTGCTCTATACCGGGCATTTACTCTGAAGGAGGAGCAAAAAATGTAGCCCGTCGTGATGGTATGGGTACAGTTATGCTTGAAGGAGCAGTGACAATCGGAAAGATGCCAGACTGGTATATACAGGGCGTAGGGAGCGGGACCGGGGGAATTGCCGCATGGGAGGCGTCGATAAGACTGATAAAAGATGGGAGATTTGGATCTGATCTTCCTCGTCTGCTCCTCATACAAAATGAACCCTTCATTCCCATGGTCCGGGCATGGCAGGCAGGAAGGCGGGAGATTATCCCTGATCTGGATATGCCGGATGCCAAAGGAGCAATATCACAGGTGTATTCTGATGTTCTGACAAACCGGGCTCCACCATATGCAATACCTGGGGGCGTATATGATGCTCTTTCTGAAACAGGCGGATTGATGGACTCTGTCTCTTCTGAAGCTGCAAGAGAAGCAGGAGCGTTATTTCACCGGCTTGAAGGCATTGATCCTGACCCGGCTGCAGCGGTCTGTGTTGCAGGTTTCATAAAAGCAGTACATAACCAGGTGATTGATCCAAAAGCAACAATTCTTTTGTCAATAACTGGTGGAGGATATGAAATTATCAATCAGGATATGCGTATAGTCCATCCTCCGGATATTAAGGTCGAAAATGTTTTGAATGAACAATGTACAAATTCAATTAAAAGGCAGGTAACAACATGGGTGTCACAATATGTCTGAAGAAAAAGTAGTGGAAATTTTGAAGGAACAAGGGGTTGAGTTTGTTGTATCTCTTCCCTGTGACAGAACAAAAGACCTCTGCTCTCTCCTTGAAACCCAATTCAGATATATCACGGTTCCCCGTGAAGAAGATGGAATCGGGATCTGCTCCGGTATGTATCTTTCAGGGAGAAGATGTATTCTTCAAATGCAGAGTTCAGGACTTGGAAACTCCCTGAATGCGATTATGACCCTTCCTGAGCTTTATGGTCTTGCTCTTCCAATCCTTGCCAGCTGGCGAGGGTACTATCTAGAAAAAATACCTGCCCAGATTCCGTTCAATGCTAAGATTCCAGAGCTGCTGACACTATATGGTATCTCTCATACCATCATAGCAGAACCCAAAGATATTTACCGGATTGCGGATGCGATTGATGATGCATATCAGAATAACCGTGTTCATGTAGTACTTGTCTCACCAAAGATATGGGATGGAGAACAGCCGGTAATAACTCCATTACATCCGGACCGGTGCAGAACTGTTCTGTTATCTTACCATAAAGAGATAGTATCCCCGGTCATGCAACGGGCTGATGCCATTGAAACGGTTGCCAAATTGCTGACAGACGAGTTGGTTGTTTCAAATATAGGTGTACCCTCAAAAGAGTTACATGCTGCATGTGATCGCGATGGTAACTTTTACATGCTCGGCTCCTACACTCAGGCAACACCGATCGGTCTTGGACTGGCAATAGGATCAAAAAAAGATGTAGTAGTGCTTGACGGAGACGGTAGTCTTCTTGGTTCCTCAGTCCTGTCGGTTGTAGCTGCAGAAAAACCAAATAACCTGACAATTATATGTTTAGATAACGGAGCCTTTGGCAGCACGGGCAATCAATGTACACCGGCTGCAACTACGGTGGACCTTGAATTGGTTGCCCAGGCATATGGTATAAAAAATACCTGGAAGGTTCACACATTTGAGGAGTTGTATCATGGCTTCAAATGTAGAGAACGATCAGGTACAGAATTTATTCATGTGATCCTGAAGCCTGGAAATACTCAAGCGCAAAATATTACGATAACCCCCACAGAAATTAGGGATCGGTTTATGATTTTTTCTATTGGAAAATGAGTAAATAATCTTGGTTCTTTTTTATTTTATCGTCGAATTTGAAGATATTTGAAGGTAAAAATATATCGTCTTCATCATTTTTATATAGTTCTTTTGATATGTAGCGGTTTATAAAATAGTATTGTTTTTAGTAATTTTAACAATTAATGGCTTAATTCTTTCTACAACTTAAATATATTGTTTTTTATAATAACTGACATTCAGTTACATTCTTATAATTAGTTTTCATATCATATTTTCAGAGAATAATTATGAAATCTAAACGATTACTCCTAACTTTGGTACTGCTATTATTAACGTTACTGGTATTCCAGACCTGTTCGGCAACACCTTGTTCAGGATATGAATGCTCTGGAAGTGATCCCTATGACAGCGGGTATTATGTCCCGACAAGTATCGTCAGTATTTCCCATTCTGTAACGACTCCTTCATCTTCAAAACCATCAGGAACGGCTGTGGATTACCACGTGCAGTCAAAAGCTGATAAACTGGAAGGATATACTCCCCTTAATGTGCATTTCTGGGATGAATCATATGCATCAGCAGGTGTTACTGCTGTTGGCTGGGAATGGGATCTTGGTGATGGTACTAAAGAGACAAAAAAGGATTTTACTCATACGTATACCACACCAGGAACATTCAAAGTTATCCCGAAAGTGCGGTTTTCTGATGGTAAAGTAAGCACCGGTCAGGCTGCTGCAATAAGGGCATATCAACCGGTTGCATCCACTACTTCAACAAGTCAGCCGACACCATCCGGAACCGGTGGTCAGTCTGTCAAGCCTTCGGGAACTGACGTTGATTACCATGTAAAATCTAAAGCTGACAAACTGGAGGGTTTTGCCCCATTGACCATAAAATTCTCTGATGAATCATATGCAACAAAAGGTGTGGTTCCGGTAGGATATGAATGGAATATGGGTGATGGTACCACTAAAAAAGAGAAAGAATTCTCACATACGTACTCAGTGCCAGGAACATATACTGTGACCCCCACGGTAACATTTTCAGATGGGAAAGTGAGTGTCGGTTCATCTGCAAAGATAGTGGTATCAGAAGGGAAAACAACACCCACAGTAACTCCGACAAAGACACCTGAAATTACGCAGGCAGCCACCCCATCCGGCACGCTTCCTGACCTGACGATAAACACTCTGAATCCGGCATCAACAGTAAAACCGGGTGAAACCTTTAGTGTTGAAGTTACCGTAACCAATAAAGGCGGAGATAAAGCGGGACCGTTTATTATCGGTGGATGGGTATTTCCGGTAGAAAATTATCAGAAAGATGTCAAACTTGAAGAGATTTCAGTAAGTGGTCTTGGTTCTGGTGAAACCATTACTAAAACACTAACCGGAAAAATTCCGGGAACTGCTTTGACTGGAAAATATGATCTGAAAGTGTATGCTGACAATAGTAACTATACCGATGAGGGTCAGGTTAAGGAATCGAATGAGAATAACAATGAAAAATGGTTCAGGGATGTTAAACCAACGGTTACTGCACAACCAACTCCTGTTCCACCAGAGTGTTCAGAATATTCATGTGGGTTATTTGCAAGTGGATATGAATTACCAACTGGTGAATCAGAATCAGTCATTGGTGTAAATGCAGAATCTGATTGTGATACAGTACAAAAAGTTGTCTGGATTATGCCGGATGGATCTGAAAAGACCACAGCTAATGAAGAAGAGATTCCATTTGACCCTGAAGGTGAAATACCGGAATTCACAATTTACTGGGAAAGTGGCAAAACTATGGATGGTTCTGAATGTGGAGGGGCTCCCCCTACTGCAACGCAGACTCCGACCCCGGCCACGACTCCTATCCCACGGCCTGTTACATTAGAACCAACACCAGCTCCTCATGTTGATTATTATGTCATAGCACGCGACAATCCGGTCCAGGGTGAGGCTCCCTTAACGGTTGACTTTACTGACATGTCTTATGCAACATCAGGAATAACGCCAGCAGCATGGAAATGGGATCTTGGTGATGGATCAACAAAATCAGAACAATCATTCAGCCATACCTTTACCTCTCCCGGAGTATACCGGGTAACAGATACCGTTACCTTCTCTGACGGGCATGTTCTCACCGGAATCCTGACGCCTGATATCAGGGTGGTTGAATATTATCCAAAGATGACCGCAACGCCAACTGAAGGAGAGGCTCCTCTTGTTGTTACGTTCAAAGATTCATCTTCTGCATCTACCGGGGTATACCCGGTTGCATGGGCCTGGTCTTTTAATGACGGAATACGTGATATCAGATCAAATAAACAGACATTCACCCATACATTCACAAAGCCGGGAATCTTCTCCTGGACTGGCGGAGTTGTATATTCAGATGGAAAGACCTCCACTCAGCAGGGAGTAATTACTGTAAGTCAGAAGGTAATTCCTGAAGAGAAGGTCTATTATTATGCTGAACTTGCACCTGAACCGCAGAGTGGAGAAGCTCCGCTACTCGTGAGTTTTGAAGATAAATCATATGCAACTCATGGTGTGACGGTTGCCCATCTGAGCTCAGACTTAGGGGATGGAACCACGATAACCGATGAGAAGACCTTCACCCACAACTACCCTGATTCAGGAACATATGATGTCAGACACACTGTTACCTATTCAGATGGTGAGATTCTGGTTGTTGGAGGCCCCATTAAAGTGTATGAGACTATCAAATACTATGTTCAGATATCAGTTGCACCACTCTATGGTATCGCTCCACTTCCAGTAACCTTCACGGATCATTCATATGCTACCGGTGGGGTGTATGTCACCCAAAGAGACTGGGACTTTGGTGATGGAAATACCGGTTCTGGGAAAATTACTTCCCATACCTACGAAACTGCAGGGACCTATACTGTAAAGGAAACGGTAACATTCTCTGACGGATATGTTCAGGAGAGCAATACTCGCAAAGTAGTAGTGGTAGAACCAGAAAAGAGTGAAGGAATTGAAACATCAGACTGGGAAGTTGTAAAAGACTCTCCGACTGAGTATTATCTTATCCAGACTGGTGAGCCCCGTGAAGGGTTTGCACCTCTTACCGTGCGGCTTGAAGATCAGTCATCTACCAATAAACCTGATATTGTTGCAAATGGCTGGAATTGGGATCTTGGAGACGGGCAGACATCATCAGAACAGAAGTTCACCCACGAATATCTGACTGAAGGAATCTACGAAGTATCGGTCACTACAACATTCTCTGACGGACATGAACAAGCTGGAGAACCCATCGTTATCGAAGTGCTGAAAGAGGGTATAGAAACCTCATCGTTTACCAGTGATTATGTCGGAGAAGATGCCCCTGAAGAGGAGTCACCGGTCGGTCCTTCTGAAGTAACACCCGAGGTAACACCGGAAGAGACTCAGGAGGAACCTGTTGAGGCACCTGAAACAACAACTCCTGATGAGCAACCTCCGATGATGAAAGCAGAGGAGCCATCAGATACCAGATGTGTTGAAGATGAGATCTTTGCAAAAACCAATGAGATGTATACCGGTGGTGATTATGTCAGAGATTCATTCCTTGATGAGATGGCCCGTCAGTATAGTGCTCTTCTTTGTGAAAAAGATAAAAACAAGTTAGATAAAGATACGACCTTTACTCATGATCTTATCGGCAAAGCTCCTGACGGTCTTAAAACACGATTCGAGATGTCTGGCTATAAATATACCTGTATCGCAGAAAACATCGGGCATAATCCGGTTCTGATAGATGGTTCCGGATGCACCGATACTTCCTGCACTGATGCCACGCAGAAGATAATGGACGGATGGAAAAACAGTCCTCCTCATTATAAAAACATCATGAACCAAAATGGTATCTGTGAGAATACGAAGCTGGGCGTTGGTGTTTTCGAATGTGGAGACGGGTGTTATTATGCAACACAGATATTTGCAACACCAGCAGATGAAAACCAGAAACCAGAAAAAGGGAAGATAACGATTACGTCAGAACCCTCTGGTGCAGCAGCGTATATTGATGGCAGAATGGTCGGAACCACACCTACTTCTAGTATAGAGGTCATCCCTGGATTTGAACATACCATAACCGGAACGCTCGCCGGATATCCAACGGTCAAAACTACCCAATCTGTAAAGCCGGGCGAAGAAGTAGAAATCCCCCTTACTTTTGATACATCAGCAAAAAAACCGGAAGGAAAAATTGTAGTTACATCTGTTCCGGATGGTGCAGAAGTAACAATTGATGGTAATCCGGCTGGGACTACTCCAACAAACGAAATTACTGTTGCTGAGGGTGATCATGTTGTTGAAGTCAAAAAATCAGGATATAAATCAGGGAAAGAAACAGCACAGGTAAAGGCTGATGAAGTAACAGAGGTATCTGTAACACTCACAGAAATCGGACCTGATGATGCCCAGACAACTCTTTCGGTCATATCAATACCAGAAGCTGCTGAAATTAGTATTGATGGGACAAATACCGGGGCTACTCCGGTTACTGGTTACCCAGTCCAGCCAGGTACTCATCAGATAATTGCAACCAAACCGGGTTATATATCACAGACAAAAACGGTATCAGTAATCGAAGGAGATCAGGCATCAGAAACAATTACTCTGGTTCGCGAGCAGCCACCATTAAGAAACACCGGAGCAATCACTTTTACTTCTGATCCATCAGGGGCCATGATCGAGTTAAACGGTATGGTTCTCAATCAGGTTACACCGGTAACAATCACAAATATTCCGACCGGGACATATCAGGCTCGTTTCATTCTTGAAAATGCAATTTCCCCGTTAAAATCAGCCACGGTTATTGCAGATCAAACCGCTTCACTATCACATGTCTTTGAAAAAGATAATGATGGAAATATTATCATCATCATCCCTGGTGGAGACCAGGGGACTGACGGACAACCGGGTATAATTGATGATGCACGGGCCGGAACATTAGTAATCGAAACTCTCCCTTCCGGAGCAGATGTGTATATCAATAACTGGCCTGCAGGAAGAACGCTGCTAAACCAGAATATCGCACCGGGAGATTATCGGATCTCTCTTCGAAAAGAAGGGTATAAACCAGAAATTGTCACTGCAGTAATCAGGCCTGGCGGTCAGGTATTTATCACCCGTAGCCTGACCCCTCTGTCAGCTGATGCACCGGTAGATGCCGGATCTGTAGATACTTTTGGAAAACTGGATATCTCTTCATCACCTCAGGGAGCTGCAATAACTTTAAACGGGTTTGAAATTGGTGCAGTTACTCCGGTGATTCTTACTGATCTGATGCCTGGAACCTATACCGTGGGTCTGGTTCTTGATGGATATGAGCCATTTACACAGGATGTAGAGGTTACACCAAAAGAAACGGTGACAATCCAGGCAGATCTTCTTTCTGGTGAAGATAATTTTGATCCACTTGCAAATCTTGGAACGATTAAAGTAACTTCCTCACCTGAAGGAGCAGATATATTCCTGAACGGATTTATGCAGCCAGATAAATCTCCGGTTGATCTAACACTTATCAATCCTGGTCAGCATTATGTTGAGTTAAAACTTGAAGGGTACGATACATACAAAGAAGATGTTACTATGCCTTCCGGTGGAATCGTTGAAGTTAATGCAGTTTTATCTAAGGGAGGTGATGAAGATGCAACCTTTACTGCTGAA
>Ga0351906_1034_pt1 | contig 43217 bp, 39 predicted proteins | sample BONcelHT113001E5_FD_206866 | JGI IMG/M metagenome (GOLD analysis project Ga0351906, IMG submission 206866) | Enriched cells from coal bed in the Powder River Basin, Montana, United States - BONCAT cells T11 rep1 HSBNCT.T11.300.1.E5 ... | reverse complement strand
CCTGCCTTGATAATTCGCAGTTAATTATTTATCTAAGATACTTCCTCTTAAACCCTATAAGTCCAAGAAGGCCGGGCGCAAAAAGGTAGAAAGCGGATGGGATGGGGACGGGGGCTGCCGGAACAGAGATCGCAACGTTATCGAAAGTGGAAGTCATACGTGGAGAAAAACCATAAAATGCAACGAGTCCTGATGTAAACGTGGAATCCGTTATAGTTGTAATTGGGGTGGTATTTCCCTTAAGATAGATGCTGTAGGTATTCTTTATTACTTCAATCTTAAAATGTTCGTTACTTCCTTGGAAACCTGAAACATAGACATGACCGAACGCATTACTACCAACACCATCAACCATTTTATGAAAATAAAAGCCATCATAATTCCCACCATAACCACCTATTACCATAAGCAATCCAGTTCCTTTACTGTCGGCATAAGAAGAGCGCAGCCAGATTCCTCCATCACTCGCATTATTTACATCAAATTCCACCGTAAAATTTGTCAGTGTACTTGTAGGAGCACTGGAATAAGTGGGCGGATTATTGCTGGGAGTTTTCGCATAATAGACCCCACTGTTTGCGGTCCACTGACCTGATTGATTGCCCCACAACTTATTTGTAGAAAAATCATCTGAGAAAATCATGCCAGCATGAGCATTAAACTGGGACACAATTATCATTGCTGCTGCCAAAAACATCAATATACTTTTTTTCATGGTCTGAACCTCCTTTATTCTGAAGTTTGCCTGATCATCCAGCCATCTCTTGTGGAATAGGCTTCTAAAAAGGCAGAGCTATTTCTGACCCTGCCTTAGCTGAACGATAATTGATCTATTATCCCAGATACTTTCTCTTAAAACCTATAAGACCGAGGAGTCCAGGAGTAAGGAGATAGAGAGCGGATGGGAGAGGGACTGGGGTAACTGCCAATTGGATCTTGTCCAAGTAGACTGACGTATCTAATCCTTCGCTCCCGGTTCCTATGAAAGCAAGTGTATGCGATCCTCCTGACAAAACTCCAAAATTAATCGTTTGTTCAGTCCAAGATGGAATGGCTGCAATAAGGGATCTTTCAACTCCATCAAGAAGTATTTTTACTTGCTGACCAGCAGGGTATTTTGGTCGCAATGCCATAAAAAAATCCATTGCCACTTTTGAAGAAGAAGTCAAATTAAAACTTTGAGATATTGATGAACCAGCCCCCTGTAGAAAGGCAAAACGGGAACCATCGTATGCAGCCCCTCCCCATGCTGTATTGCTATCAGAAACACCTGCCCCACCCGAGAATGTCCAGCCCATGTCTGAACCGGTCGGCAAATATTGGTAACCATAACCAGTCCCATATGGATAACCATACCACTTTGATTCAAAGCTGAAATTTGTTAATGACAATTCAGCATGACCAGTACCCACTAAAATCAAAGAAATAAACATAATTGCTATAAAAATAAATCTAATTGAACATTTCCTCATAAAAACAACCTCCTCTTTTATCATTCTCTGGCAATACGACCACCTGTCTTATTGAGAGACTTTAGCTTTCCGTTCCTACCTTCACAGGCGGTTTGGCTTTATCAGAATTATTTAACAACGTATAACAATTGCAATTTATTGTATGTAGGATATGTTCAATGGTTCGTGTAGGATAATTACGATAATTTTTGTAATATGATGACGGGGAACCAGAGGCTCTTCAAAACTTCACTTGTGACGATTTTCAGAATTCTTGAAATACATACTTTTAAAGCGCATTTTTTGGGTGCCTTGTTTATGCAGGTTATTTATTCGTAGGTGCCTCGCCTATTTTCAACAGAGGATCATTTTGAAAAAATTATTGCGGTAAAATTGTTTGTTGCTTCCTGAAATCAAGTTTTTGAAACCTCATAGAAATCCGTCGCTTTCATCGCGTAATGATCACCTCTATGGCGGCCCTAACTATTCTTTATTTAAGCTGAGAATCTTAGACTTGCGATCTATCAGATCATGAGTGACCAACATCTGCTCAGTCACTGCGACACCAAGCCGTTCAATCATGGTTGACAGCCGTTCGCCGGGAAGCCCCTTCTCCTTGAAGAGCAGGATCGCCTTCTCAATGATATCCATAGCCTCATCCTTGATGAATACGTGGTTCAGCGTTGTGCCGATCCGGATTTGCTTTCCCCAGCGGCCACCAATGGTGACCTTGTAGCCAACCTTGCCGTCGGGCACCGTATCGAAGGGGCACGTGCCAATGCAGAGCCCGCAGTTGTTGCAAACATCCCGATCAATGTCCATGATATCCTCTTTTATTGCACACGCCTGCATGGGGCAGGAAAGGATAACCGCGCATTCTGCGCATCCTTTGCAGAGATCGCGGTTGTATTGTGGTACCATTTGGCCGATGATGCCGACATCGTTGAGATCCGGCTTGACGCAGTTGTTCGGGCAGCCACCGACGGCGATCTTGAATTTATGCGGCAGGGTGACCTGGCCAAAACCCTCATAAAAGCGCTTGTGGATTTCGGTCGCCAGTCCTTGTGTATCGATGTTGCCAAATAAGCAGACCGTGCCCTTGCATGCCACAACCGGACGAACCTTGGCTCCTGTACCCCCGGTCACCATATTCTCCTTGGCAATGTGGGCCTCGAACGCAGGAATGTCTGCGAATGTAATGCCGGGCATCTCAACGGTCAGTCGAGAAGTGAATGAAATAGTGCCATTGCCGAATTTTTCGGCGGCTTCGCTCAGGTTTCTCAACTGTCGGGCTTTCAGGACACCATTTTCCGTGATGATTCTCGCGGAGAAATGCACCTGATCCTTATTGGATAAAAAGCCTTGTCCCTTAAGCTGTTTTCTTTGTTCTGCCGATATGTTCATGTGGGTACTCCTCCGTTCGGTCTTTCATTTTCCAGTCTGTTACAACCAGGCCATTTTCATCTGTTTCATTGAGGCGTCATTTTACAGAAAGGTGTTTTTTAGTTTAGCATTTGATTGATCGTCAGTAAAATATACTTCAATGAAGTCTTGTGTCCGGTTCACCATTACAAACGATATTCATTGTTTTTCCAGATTTGCATTTTCTTTGAGTAGTAGGTGTGTTTGCCGCTGTGCAGTAGTTTCTGAAAGAGATAAACAGAACAATCTTAAACACATATTCTATTTCATTTGGCAATGAACATCTCTTGTATTTTGCTCTATCCCTGATATAATAGAATATAGGTAAATGGATGGATATAATAAACTGGATTTGTATCATCAACTTTTTATCAACATAACAAAATCTACTTTATTGTAAATACCTGAATTTGTTAATATACTTAAAGGGCTAAATAATTATGGTCAAGAAAAGCAACGATTTTCGTACGGCAGGTAAAGCATCATCAATGAATGATAATATTGCCTCCTACAGGCAGACAGAGGAAGCTCTAATCGCCAGCCGGCTTCAGCTATCGGACGCAATGGAACTTGCCCACATCGTTTACTGGGAAGCCGATCTTACAACAGGAGACTTTATCTTTAACGATCCTTTCTACGCCTTTTGTGGAACTACCGCCGAACGCGAAGGGGGATACCGGATGATGAGAGAGGAGTATGGAAAAAGGTTCGTGCATCCGGATGATATGTGGCTCTTTGCCCAAGTGGCAGAAAAACGCAGACTCAACAAAGAGCGCGAATTCCTTCACGACGTGGAACACCGTATCATACGCAGAGACAGTGCGGTACGCCATATCCTGGCCCGCATACGCGTCATAAAAGATGCCGATGGCCTTGTCATCAAATACTACGGTGCAAACCAAGACATCACCGAGCGTAAACAGGCAGAAGAAAGGCTGACGGAATCGGAAGAACGCTACCGAATAGCAATAGAATCCTCCAACGATGGAGTAGCTCTTGTCAGGGACGGTCTTCACATATACGTCAACAGTAAATTCCTTGAAATACATGGTTATGACAAGCCTGAGGAACTTTTAGGCAAGAGCCTCTCTTTCACAGTACACCGGGATGATCTGGAGATGGTTATAGAGCGTAACCGAAAGCGGCAAACAGGTGAACAGGTTCCCTCAAAATACGAATTCAAAGGAAGACGAAAGGACGGTTCTCCAGTCTATATTGAAGTCTCTGCAACAGGAGTCATGTTCAACAGGGAACCGGCAACACTTGCATACCATAGAGACATCACCGAGCGTAAACGACTGGAAGAAGCACTGCAGGTCTTATCAATCACAGATGAACTTACCGGCTTATATAATAGACGGGGGTTCATAGTCCTCTGCCAGCAACAATTGAAGATAGCAGATAGGGCAAAGAAAGACATGTTACTTTTCTTTGCTGATCTGAATAAAATGAAGCAGATTAATGACACCTTGGGACATAAGGAAGGTGATAAGGCACTGTCTGAAGTTGCAGCTATCTTGAAGGAAGCATTCAGGGAATCAGATATCATAGGACGTATGGGAGGGGACGAATTTGCCATTCTTGCAATAGATACAACAGATGAAACAAAAGAAGTCCTCATGAAACGTCTGCATACTATCCTTGAGACCTACAACAGACCTGAGAAAAAATATCAACTCAAGTTAAGTGTCGGTACAGCACTTTTTGACCCTGAAAAGCCTTCAACTCTTGATGAACTTATAGCTCAGGCAGATGCATTGATGTATGAAGAGAAGAGGAAAAATAAAAATTAATTGTCATTCATTAATACTCTCTTTCTATCAGTAATGTATAAATAAATGTCCTTTTAATTTCAATTATTTGGTAGGTGCAAAAGAAAAATCATTCAGAAATGGGTGAGAGCAAATATTTCTTCATGTAATTCACACTTCGTGGTTTTTGCCTGAAGCGCAAAGTTCTTCCTGTAATGTGCACAATTCGGATTTCTCTTGTAACTAAAGAATATAAGTGGTAATAAATTTAGGAGGATAAGCGAGAACATCCTGTTTTACATAAAACATAGGAATGAAAACGGACAAAAGGGGGCTGCATGTGGCGACCAAAATCTCTGTGATAAATTTCAAAGGTGGAGTCGGAAAAACTACGCTCGCATTTCACCTTGCAACGTTTCTTGCCAAAAAAAACAAAAACGACAAAATTCTTGTTGTAGATGTAGACCATCAGTCCAGCCTCTCTATTGTGATTCTTGGGAGTGATCTATGGGAAGAAAGTGCAAAGCAGGGCAAGACCACAAATAGAATCTTTGAATCATTTTGTAATCGTAAGGTATTGATGCCCGGAAAAGACATTATAGTCGTAAACCCCTTCCATTTACGTAGACCCAGGTATGATTTTTACCCCAATTTAGACCTGGTACCAGCCCAATTTGAGCTAGATGACACCGAAATAGAGATGGCTTCGACAACTATAGGAGGGCCGACAGTCTCGGAGTGGGACAAGAGAACATTACTGGCGACGTGGCTCGATCTTGTTGACGCCGATAAAGAATATAAATACATAGTCTTCGATTGCCCACCAGCTACGAAGCTGGTCAGTCAAAATGCTTTAGCCGCAAGCGATTATTTCGTCATACCTGTTATACCGGATGAGATGTCAAGCCGCGGAGTCACACACTTTCGCAAGCTCGTGAAAAATAAGATTGACGCCAAATTAGAGTATTTGAGACAAAGCGCAGGCATTGATGATGCTGATAAGCCAAAATCCTATGTTCCCACTACTAAGATAGCAGGTATTGTTCCCTTCATGGCTAAGTACGCAGGTAATGCTGCTTCAGGCCTAACAGACCTTCACACCAGGCAGATAAAAGAACTGAAAAATCAGTGGAAAGGGGACTTTGTTGATGCTGTAGTCAAACACATGTCGGGCGTCGCTGAAAGCATGAATAGTGGTTGGCCCGTTTGGAATTCTTCCGAAAACAATGCCACACCTGATGTGATTTCCATGATGGAAAATATGTGCCAAAAATTAGAGAAGCGACTATGAAAAGTCCGCAAGAGAAAGGTCTCGATAATGTTCCGGCTTTAAGAAAATTGTTGAAAGTCCTTGAACAAAATTTAAAGGGCCTGGAAAGCGCAGCTGCTGATCAAAACTTAATCTCACTATATAAAGGACTGTTAGACTATCTCCGCAAATTTAACAATGAAGATGCGCTAAGAATATTGTTTTCAAGTGAAATTCGTAAGCATAGAGATATTCCTTTAGGGAACGATCAATTGTCAGATGAACAGATAGCAAAACTATCTCTCAGTGATGTCGAAGGAATGGTTTATAGCGATAAAAATTCCAAGAAATGTCTTGATAGGATTGCAATGGTTCGCTTCAATATGAGCAAGTGGGAGGTCGCTAAAACCAGTCGAGACAAACTGATCGAGAAAATTGAGACACTTATCAGTAATCAAAAGACACATGAAGCCATAGGCAGGTTAGCGGGTGATATGGACGAACACTGATAGCTTTCTTTGTCCTGTGAAAATAAACGAACAGCTACATTACACACCATAATATTAGCCGTTCTTGAATTATCCATATACAAAAGTCGTGTAGCAAATAATTTTCAAATTTTAATTTTTGATGAAAATAAAAACATGAAATTTTATTTAAGTCCTCCCGAAATGTCGGTTTTGTCTTTTCTTGCTATGTACATTACATATAGGTGGTATTCAATAACCGTTACCACATATTTTTTTCTTGTAAAAGAATCAATTATTTCAGAGAATGATTGGAGGCTATTCATTTTGGCCCAACGTTTCGGTGCGTATTTATTTAAAAGGAGAGGCGATCCATGGAAGAACTTGAAGAAAATGATGAGATGCTGGACTCGGCAGGGGAAGAGACTGAAGATGAACTGGAGGTCGACTACCTTAACGATATTTCCGATGTAGTAACATGGTCAACGGATTGGACAGTTGAGACAATCATTTCTCAGATCGAGAAAGGCAACATCGATTTGAGCCCAAAGTTTCAAAGACGGGATGCCTGGAGCCCAGTCAAGAAGAGTAGATTTATTGAATCGGTTATTTATGGTTTACCGATTCCGCAGATCGTGCTCGCAGAAAATAAAACAAGCAAAGGTAAATTCATCATCGTTGATGGCAAGCAAAGATTGTTGACTCTCTTTCAATTTTTCTCTGAAAATAGCCCCAAGAGATTGATATTAAGTAATCTACAAAATACCGCGCTTGTAGGTATGGGCAAGGACAGACTCTTAGAAGAACATGAAGAACTTTACAACAATTTTTTAAATCAGTCGATTAGATCGGTAATAATTAAAAATTGGCTTTCTGAAACCTTTCTATATACAATCTTCTTCCGTTTAAACACGGGAAGTTTAGGCCTGTCACCGCAAGAGTTGCGGATGGCTTTAAGGCCGGGGCCATTTATGGATTATGCTGAAGAATTCTCTAGGAATAACAGAGTGAAATCACTGTTAAAACTGAAAGAACCGGACTACAGAATGAGGGATGTTGATTTGGTGATACGGTACTTTGCTTTTGCAAACCTGATGGATTCATATAGTGGCAATTACAAAGATTTTTTGGATAAGGCTTGCAACCTCTTCAATCAAGAGTGGAACACTTTTGAAAACAAAATTAAGGAGCAAGCTTTAGAATTTGAAAATGCAATCGATTTTTGCATAGAAGTATTTGACAATGATAACGTGTTTAGGAAATGGAATAAGGGTAGATATGAAAAAAGGATAAATAGGGCAGTGTTCGATATCATGATGTATTTCTTTTCTCAGGAAAATCTGAGAACAATGGTCGGGTCAAGGTCTGCTGATATTTGCAATTTGTTTACAAGTTTGTGCGAAACTAATAATCAATTTCAAAAATCGTTAAGCAGTAATACAAATAATATGGTTGAGACTTCAAGCAGATTCTATATTTGGTGGCAGGCGCTATCTCAAATTACTGGAGAAACAATACCATTACCAGTTAATATTTCACATACCTACACTACCTCTTTGCAATAATGATGTCAACTCAACATTTTACGACTCTAATAACCGACATTGCAGAGTTAGATACTGAGTTACTGAGTTTTTCCATTGATGAACAATTTTGCAGAGAAAACCAGATAAGGTTAAAATCATATAAACTTTTTGTCCACGCTGTCCTCGAAAACTATTTTGAACAAATTGCGCTTGATCTTCTCAGCTTTGCCCTAACGGAATGGAAATCCTCTGGGAAAGTAAATCATGTCCTGATGAACCTAATTGCCTATGCTCCAATCTCATATTCTGGGAATAAGAAGATTGACATTAATGAAAGAATTAGGTCGATAACAGATGACTTTAGGGGCAAGATAAGAAAAAACAATGGCATCAAAGAAGAGAGTATATGCAAATTATTTATCCCCCTTGGTTACAAGTATTCCGATTTTGATAGCGCATGGCTCGCTACCTTGGATTCATACGGTAAATCCCGAGGCCACATAGCCCATAAGCCTATCAGCATTCAGCGTCCCCTTGAGATTCATAATGAAAAGCAGACTGTTAGAATAATAGTGACTGGTTCGAATGATATTGACGACAAGTATCAAGCTATTATTGCCAACATTAATCATCCGTTTCTGATATCGTAAGATGAAGTCGAGGAAGGGGGACAATGAAATATAGACGTTTTATTATGCCACAACCGCCTTCATTGTGAGTCATTACTTTCTGGTGGTAATTTTTGCCGCCGACTCTTTGAGCGCATATTTGTTTGTAGGTGACAAAAATAATCATCCCATTAAGGGCAAAGAAGCACATTTTAACCGGTATCCCTTGCTTCTGCGAAACCACGCAGTTGCTGTTTTGTACCCGAAGTATTTGCCTTTTGGAAGCCACAAAGTTACATATTTCTGTAAATCTAATAATCTCATAAAATGAATCCTGTTATAAAATGATTGACGTAAAGGATGCAGGATCGCCTGTACATCCCAAATAAGAATCATAAAATACTTGACACATTATTTCTAAATTTCTACAATAAAAACAATAATAAGGCAGTGAATAGTCGTTAGTGAACAGTGAATAGTGATGAAAGCAGTAAGCAGGTTGTGACTTCTGAATATCTTAACCTTTTCCGTAAGTTACTCTCTGATAAATGACCCCGGCAAAAGGGTGTGTTGCTATTCACTATAAACTATTCACTGTTCACTGCCTTTCAAAGAGGGGGTAATTATGGCAACAAAGAAATCAATTGCAAATCCTGAATTTCTGTACATCTCTGTAGACAAAATTGTAGTGCTGGAACAGGTTCGGTCAAGTATTGATATCGAAACAGACTCATTTAAATCACTCGTCCAGTCCATTAAAGATAAGGGCATCTTAGAACCTCTTATTGTGACAGCACAGGACGACGGTACATATTTACTCATCTGCGGAGAAAGACGTTTGCTGGCAGCAAAGCAACTGGGACTTGAATCCGTACCAATAAGAATTATTGAAGCAGGCAAAGAATTAGGTGATACCATTGCTCTGCAGCTCACAGAAAATTTGCAGAGAGAGGACTTGAATCCTATAGATCAGGCTAAAGGGATTCTTGCGTATATTCAGGCGAAACATCCTGACCAGGGGTATGATGTGAATGGGGTGATGAAGGAGCTGGTGAACATTATGAGGACACCTGACTATGTTTCAGAAGAAATTTCATTCACATTGAATGAAATTGTTAAAATCTCTGCAAAGTCTTATCCTACCTTGTTCCGTACAATTTCACTTTTAAAACTTTCTCCGGAAATTCAAACAGCAATTAAGGCAGGAAATCTCCCTGTTTCCCATGGCTATCTTTTTGCTGCAAACTTAGATTGTCCTGATCTTATGAAGATATTTGATGCTGTCATAAAAACACCTGTAACCTACATCACCCTTGAAAGAATGCTCACGGCACACAAAAAACCCAAACCTGACCCTAATGATACAAAACCCAAATCCGTTAAAAAGCAGGTTAAAGGTCTTATATCCATAAAGACAGATTTTGATAAAGGCCTTGGAACCTATATACACGAAGATGTTGAAAAATATCTCCATGAACTCTTAGTTTTTTGTGACCATGTCCAGCAGGAGCTGCCTAAAATCCCATACGGGAAGAAAAGACGGCCACAAGTATAGATGGCGAACGCAGGGAACGGTCGCGACCGTTCCGTACAGTGAGAAAATCCGTGAAGCCCTCCCTTCGGGAGGACAGGCCCCCGTCAAGCGAGGACAGGCCCGACCAAGAGAAAACCTGAGACATCAATTAGAGAAAGAGGGCTCCCTTCAAATAAACTTTGAATTGGGGGCTGATATATGTTACTAATGAGTTGTATTTACACTATATTTCGCGAGGAACCATGGAAAAGATCAAGACATTAAGAGGATTCAGAGATATCCTTGGTGATGAAATACGGAAATTCAGACTCATAGAAGACGTATCAAGAAAATATTTCAGCCTTTTGGGTTTTAAGGAGATTGAAATACCTATTCTCGAAAAAACAGAGTTATTTGTCAGGAGTATCGGAGATACAACGGATATTGTAGAAAAAGAGATGTTTACCTTTACGGATATCGGTGGCGATTCTCTTACGATGCGCCCAGAGGCTACAGCGGGCATGGTAAGGTCATATTTACAGGAAGGTATGTACGTAAAGGAAAGGATGAGCAAGGTTTTTACCATAGGGCCTATGTTCCGGCATGAAAGGCCCCAGAAGGGCAGGTTCCGGGAATTTCACCAGGTTGATGTTGAAGTTTTCGGGGTCAGCGAACCCTTGATCGACGCGGAGCTTTTATGGATGATTTCATTGATACTGAAAGAACTCGACATCCGTGATTACCGGATGGAAGTAAATAGCGTGGGTTGTAAAACATGCCGGGAAACCTTCAGGGATATGCTTGTTTCATATTTTGAGGAGAAAAAGGACGGGCTTTGTGAGGATTGCCTCAGGCGTCTCCAGCGTAATCCTTTGAGGATATTTGACTGTAAGAATGCCCAGTGTATAGAAACAAGTCAGCATTCGCCCTTGCTCTACAATTATTTATGCGGAGGGTGCAAAGAACATTTTGATGCCTTTTTGGAACATATGAACGGTTTCGGCGTTGAGGTTATAATCAATAAAAGGCTTGTCAGGGGACTGGACTACTATACAAAAACGGTTTTCGAAGTAACATCCGATGACCTCGGAGCGCAGAAGGCATTCCTCGCAGGCGGGAGATACGACAACCTTGTTGAAGAAATGGGCGGTCCTTCAACTCCGGGCATAGGTTTCGGCGCAGGCGTTGAAAGACTGGCGCTGCTGATGAAGGCCGGTGCTTTTTCTGAAAAACCTTCCTGCTTTTTCGCCTGCATGGGAGACAGGGCAAGGGGGTATCTTGTATCGCTCTTAAAATCTTTTACAAAAGAAGGGTTATCCCTGTATTACTCATATGAAGGCAAATCTCTGAAATCACAGATGCGCTATGCCGACAGTTTACACGCGGATTTTGTATTAATACTCGGAGATGATGAGATTGATAAAAAAATAATAACATTGAGAAATATGAAAAATAAAGACCAGCGGAACCTCATTCTGGACCCTTTAAGCATACCTCGGGAGATATTGAATTTAATCGCAGCCGGGTCAGATTGAAGAAATGGAACGATATCCCAATTTCCGGGGTAAAGCGCTGCTCTTTTTATGGTTTTTATGGTTTCTCTGGTTTATTAACTTCTCAGTCAGAATAATCTTCTCGCCAATCCTGCCGATTGTAGAAGACGAATTCATGGTCAATCACGCGCAGGCCAGCAGCATCTTCATATTCCTGTCAGTTGGTTACGGCATTTCTGTGATATTTTCCGGTCTTTTTTCCGGAAAATTCGGGTATAAAAGGACTATTGTTTCTTCTTCAGCTTCCTTGAGTCTGGTAGGATTTTTAATTCCTCTTGTCCACAATTTCTTCTTACTCTATCTTTTTGCCTTTGTCCTCGGCTTTTTCGTAGGCTTGTATCTGCCTTCGGCAATTCCGCTTATTACCGAATATTACTCTGAAAGAAACTGGGGCAAGGCAATTGCCGTTCACGACAGCGGCGCTCCAATCGCAATATTTTCCACCCCTTTTATTGCTCTCTTACTTCTTCATTTTTTCCCCTGGCGCGGGATTTTTGTGGCCTTTGCCTGTATTTTTCTGGCCTGCTCAGTTATTTTCTATTTTGCGGCCGGCGAGGTAAAAATCAGCAACCCCCCTAAAACAACGTTCAGGGAAATTATTAAAATAAAATCTCTCTGGCTGATGGCAATAATCTGGATTTTCAGCGCAGGAGTAAATCTCGGCATCTACTCCATTACGCCTCTCTATCTGACAAAAGAGCTGCAGTTGGATATAGGTTATGCCAATACCATACTCGGCATATCAAGGTTGGGATCAGTCGGTGTGGCAATCGCCTGCGGTTTTTTTATCGACAGGTTTAACCTCAGGAAATTCATGTTTATATTGATGATTATTACCGGCTTTTTTACCGTTCTCATGGGCCTGGTTTCCGTCAAATACATGGGGATAGTCCTTTTCCTGCAGGCCTTCTTTGTAACCGGTTTTTTTCCGGCGGGGCTTGTTGCAATGGCAAAAACTTTCAGCCGGGAAATGCGGAGCCTTGCCACAGGAATCATCCTTGCCATAAGTATAGTTTTCGGGGGTGGAATCATACCGTATCTGCTGGGTGTCTCAGGGGATTTGTACAGTTTCAGATTAGGCATTACGATTCTCGGTATATTAGTAATACCGGCCGGTACATTGATTTTTCGTGTAAAGGAACTTGAATAGCACTCCACGCCCCTTCGGGGCGATTTGTTGCTGAGAAACTTTTAAAAAAAGAGGTAAGTTACTCAGAAGCTTAATTCCGGATAAACTACCCCGCCGCAAGCGGACGGGGTATAAAAACAAAAAAACTGAAAAAAGCTTTTATAGCAAGCTGCGGAGAATTTACCCGCTTAAGGTTAATCCTTTTTTACATATACCAGATCTGACACAGAAAAGTTGCCGCCGCTCACCGTTTGCGCCCGTGAAGCGTCTACACCGAAAAGATCGGACACCTTTAGTTTGCCTTTATAACTGCCTTTCATCTTTCCAAGAGGCGCTTTTGTTTTTGAATCAAAGACCTGCACTCCGGGAGAATACACCTCAAGGGCTGCGCCGTCTTCAATGCCGGAAAGTCTCCCTGCATTTATGTAAACCTTTCCGTTTTCTATCGAAGCTATTCTTGCATGCCATTCAATAGTAAGCAGATTTTTTATAATGTCGGCTGCAATAAGTTCTATGGATGCATCTATTGACTTAATCTTTGCTTCCTCCAGAGCCGAACCCCCATTCTCCTTTGAAAAAGATGCAGGGCTTCGCCCGGAAAACTGCCTGAGGACTGCCCCCGTCTCAGTATCATATACAAAAAGACTCATATTGAATGCAGCAGGTGATGAGCCTGTAACTGCATCAGAAATGGTTCCCTTCAGAACAGCCTGAACCCCGTATACCTCATTTAACAGCGTCATATTTGCAGGGTCTGTCAATTGACCTTTAAGGTTCAGGGTATTGGGATCAATGCAAATAATATTGTTTGTATTTTCTAATCTGGATATAAGTTTTTTGGAAGCAAGTTCACCAAAATACTCTTTTTTGTAATGTGTTTCATCCGCTATCGGGAGCACTATAACGCGCCGTCTCATTTTCGGAGATGGGAAGCTCGATGAAGGCATAACTGGAGACATATTGCCGGTTAGAGGGGATGGTAAGGATGTCATCTGTGCGGGATATGCAATTTGAGGCGCTATACCCTTTTTCTTCAGGTCTTCCTCAAGTTTTGATATTCTGCTTTCCAATGCCTTTCTCTGTTTTTCCGATTCTCTGTCAGCGAGAAGGTCTTGTCCCATACGCGGCACGTACTGATCTTTCCTTTCCCATATATACTCGGGTTCATAGGCAGTAAACATGTATTTTCTGTTGCTTACATATATATATTCAACACCATCAATGGCCTTTATGTCGCCCGGCTGCGGCACAGATTCCACAACTCGTTCACCTTTATCTGTTTTTTTTGTTTTTTGCGCATCATCCGTTTTTCTTGTATTTCCGGCTTCGGATTCTGTTTTATTTTTTGCAAAAGGCAGGGAACTGCAAGAAAAAAGTGAAAATACAATCATAATCAGTATGTACGTTTTTACCCTGTAATTATCATTCATGCGCGCCGCAACTGCTTTTAGATTACATCCTGGATTTCCTATCGTTTTCATCATCCTTTCATCTCCTTTTAGTCTATTGATGGATGGGTTTCCTGATTAACGTCTCTATTTTGATCAGATATCCGGACAACGATGCTGCCCGCTATATAGAAGACTATCAGGAGTAAAACCAACAAAATTAATAAAAATTCGTCAAAACCCTGTATTGGTGAAAACCTTATCCGGTTTAGTTTTAGAATAATATTACCTGCCGTTATGTGAATAAATCCAAGAGATATACCGATGGCAATAAATTTTGTTATACGGAAATATTCTTTGCCTGTTACCCTGTCGGCAGAAAACCCTTCAAACAACTTTTTGATATTCCTGGATGAATTTATGTCAGGAAAAATCTGCGGGGTCATGAGAATGCTTTTGATGAATATATTGCCATGTTGAGCAAAAAGCAGTTCCTCCTCTGATCTTATTGTAGCGCCATATACGAGATAAAAAAGAAACGGATAGGATAACAACAAGAACAGGTTCCCGCTTAGCAGGCAGAAGCTCCAGTCAATAAGAAAATTTGCCAGATAATAGGGATGCCTCACTACACAATATATCCCTTCCGTGCAGAGAACAACATTCCTTATCAATATCCCTTTGGAAACATAATGGATAAAACAGCCGGTTCCAAGCATACCGAAGGCAATACATTTTGCGGCATCATTTATATCAAAAAAGACTGCCGACCCGAAAGATAAGACCAGAATCAAGTCCCGCAGGTTTTTTCGAGTTAAAAAATGCCGGTTATTCATTCCTTTTGCCTCTCTCATAATATGTATCTTTTCGCAAAATCAACTGCCATAGAGCAGAGTTTTAATATGAACCATCCTTTGCATCTCCAGCATAACAAAGAAATGTGGAGAACATATGGAGACAAGATGTTGATAATGTGAAATACGGAAAAACAGCCAATGTATATGCTATATTAGCAGTGAAATCCTGGAGGACTAAAAAAGATGAAAATTCAGATGAAACTATCCTACAAAATTTTCCTTACATTTCTCCTTGCCTTTGTCGTGCTTACCATTCTTTTGACAGTAACGATGAGATTCTATGCCTACAGGGAATTTTCAAAGTACGTGCGTACAATAGAAATGCTGAGGCTTGATGAGCTTACTGCTTTATTGAGCCGGGAATATATCACAAATAAGGGATGGGAGAAATTGAGAAACAATATTCCCCGATGGATGGACATACTCCGGCCGCCTTTTCCACCCTTTGATTTCAAGGGACCTCCACCGATACCTCCAGTTTTTTTATCGTTCAAAGATAAACCGCCGCTCCCGGATTATAAAAGCCAATCAAAACAGTCCTATGCCTATCGCCCTGTGCCTCCGGGAAATTATCCCGCAAAGGATGCTCCTCGGCCACATCACCCCTTTATTATGGAGCAGAGACTTACTCTTTTTGACGCGCAAAAGCAGCCTGTGGCAGGACCGGCTTCATCAACAGAGGGACATACTCTGAAAGAAATAAAGGTCAACAATGAAACAGCAGGCTGGTTAGGCCTGAAAAAAGAAGAGCGGTTGTCTCATCCGGTAAATCTTGCCTTTATAAGACAACAATCAAAGGCATTTTACACAATAGGCGCGCTTATGCTTCTGTTGGCCTCTGTTATTGCCTTCTTTATGTCACGGCACCTGTTGGCCCCCATCCAGCAACTTGTCGGCGCTACAAGGGCGCTTACCTCCCTGCGTTTCGACAAGAGAATCGATGTTCAGACCGGAGATGAATTAGGGCAGCTTGCCTCGGATTTTAACGTAATGTCAAGGACCCTTGAAAGGTATGAGCATATGCGGAAGCAATGGATATCGGACATTTCCCATGAACTGAGAACGCCTCTTTCCATACTCCAGGGTGAAATTGAAGCAATACAGGACGGGGTCCGGGAAGTAAATCAGCAGGTTCTGGAATCACTGCATTCGGAAGTGCAATGCCTCAACAGAATTGTCGCCAACCTTCACGATTTATCCATGGCAGATACCGGAGCATTTCCTTTAAACAGAATACCCATTAATCCTCTCGAGGTTTTAATTGAAACGATTAACCGCTTTCAAAACCGATTCGCAAAGGAAAAAATCACTGTTCATGAAGACTGGAAAACCGTCCAGGACATTGTCATGCCGGCAGACCCGTCTCGTTTGGAGCAATTATTTTCAAATATCTTTGAAAACGTTTTGAGATATGCCGACAAACCGGGTATTCTTAAAATCCGGCATACACGTAAAGGGACTGATTTGGAATTATATTTCGAGGATTCCGGACCCGGTGTTCCGGAACATTCATTGGAATATCTCTTTGACCGGCTATACCGGGTAGATTTTTCGAGAAACCGCACCCAGGGAGGAAGCGGTTTGGGCCTGGCAATCTGCAAGGCAATAGTTGAGGCCCACAATGGGAAGATAGAAGCTTCCAATGTATTGTCAGGGGGATTGATGATTATAATTAGCTTCCCTCTTGACTCAAATTCTCAGAGCACGGGGAGGTTAGAAGCATAACATGAATCTGCATATCCTTATAGTTGAAGATGAAAAGAAAATTGCCGAACTTCTCCGGGATTATCTGGAAAAAGCCGGGTATACCGTGTCAATACAGGAACGTGGTGACCGTGTTATCCCCCTTTTCAAAAACAACATGCCCGATCTGATTCTTCTTGATATTATGCTTCCCGGTATGGATGGGATAGAGGTGTGCCGTCAGATAAGAAAATTCTCCCATGTTCCTGTTATCATGATTACAGCGCGCGTGGAAGAAATCGACCGGTTAATAGGATTGGAACTCGGCGCAGACGACTACATCTGTAAACCCTTCAGTCCCAGGGAAGTTGTTGCAAGAGTAAAGGCGGTGCTGCGCAGGATGCATCCCGTATTGGAAGAAAAGGTTTTAACATTGGGGAATGTTGTTCTCGACGAAGAAAAACATTTAATTACCATGAACAATCAGGAACTGAAACTCACTCCCATAGAATTCGGATTGCTGAAAACATTCATGACATTTCCCAACCGCATCTTTACCCGCAGCGAATTAGTCAAAACAGTATCAGGATACGAGTTTGAAGGATATGAACGTACAATAGACTCCCATGTGAAGAATTTGAGAAAAAAAATCTCGGAACATCTGCCGGATCAGCAAGTTATTACTACTGTATACGGATTCGGGTATAAAATGGATTTTCCTTATACCTGAAAGGAAACCTGCTCCTGCTTTTCCAACACTTGATTGATTTTATCAGATGGAGGCTTTCACAAGAATTGGATTAAGCACACGCATAAGTTCTTTCGGGTTAATTCCCACAAGAAACCCGCGCTTGCCTCCATTTATGTAGATTTTTGGAAGGTCACAAACAGTTTCTTCCATATATATCGGCATCGCTTTCTTTGTCCCGAAGGGTGAAGTGCCGCCTACCATATAACCGGAATGTTTCTGCGCAGTCTCAGGCGTACAGGGTGTTACCCGTTTCACACCCATGATTCTGGCCAGTTCTTTTGTTGAAACTTCCCTGTCTCCATGCATAAGCACGATGAAGGGTTTTTTGAGTTCGTCCTCCATGATAAGGGTTTTTACCAAAGAGTGCTCATCAAGGCCGAGCTGCCGCGAGCTTTCCGCGGTTCCTCCTCGATCAACATATTTATAAGTATGCTCCGTAAAGGCAACGCCGTTATCCCTGAGTGCCCTTATTGCAGCCGTCACAGGGCTTTTATCCTTATTCATAAGACAGCCCACCGAATTAATGAACTGACACAACCGGTCTTTAAAGAAACTCAGACCTCTTTCTGCTGTTTAGCTTTTGCTGATGCCTTTCTCACCGGCATTTTAGCTATCATTGACGCAACTTTAACGCCAAGACCTGTGAGCTGCCGGGAAAGGCGGCTGGCCGCAATTACCTGCACATCATTGGCAACCATGGCCTGAAGAACCTCCAATTGCCGATTTGCTTCATCAAGGTGCTGCTTTGAATCCTGTACTGCATTGTGCTCATTAAACACGGTGATTTTTGCGGTAAGTGTTTCAATACTTTTTCTTACTTCAATAAATTCTGCAACAGTTGACATTGGTCACGCTCTCTTTTTGTTTAGTTGGTAGTATGTCAGGAATCGAATAGCGATTGTGTTCCGTATCAGCCTATCCTGCGAGCAGCCGCGGAAAGAAGAAGGTGGGATCGACCGTATCTATATTATACACCTTTCCGGGGAAAATGACACTAACGATCTCACAGATCATCTGAATCATTTGCTTTTCTTTCATGAATCTTTCTCCAATAACAGAACACGGGAACAATCTCTCAAAAATATGAAATCAATTGCATCTCCAGCATAACGAACAAATGTGGAGAAAATATGGAGACATAATATCGATAATATGGAATACAGAAAATCAGCCAATGCCTATGATATATTGGCAGTGTCAGCAGTGCGCGCCCTCTTGAGGGGCTCTTTATTAATAGGGTATATGCCGGCTCCCCGGTAAAATATACATAATATTGTATTTCTTGAGGTTTCATGAAAATTTGTGACGCTGTAGTTTTTATCAAATTCATCTTATTACTTTCTACAATAACGGCGATGTTGTTTTCTGCCGGATGCATCACAGTAGGCCCTGATTATGTTTTACCGGATAAACAGATATCTCCAACATGGCATACACAACTTAAAGGCGGTCTTATTTCAGGAGAGGATGATCCAAGAACGCTGGCTGCATGGTGGAGAGCTCTCAATGATCCTGAGTTGTCAAGCCTTATTGTTCGCGCTGTGGCAGGCAATCTTGACTTGAAAAAAGCCTGGGCAAGAGTCCGTGAGGCTCGCGCCCAAAGAGGGCTGGCAAGCGCCGGTCTTTTTCCGGTATTCGATGCCGGCGGTTCTGCCGCAAGAAATCGCAGTAGTGAAAGTATCGGCACAGGCGACACCACGGTTTCATATAATTCAGGTTTTGATGCATCCTGGGAATTGGATATATTCGGCGGGATTCGCCGTTCTGTTGAGGCGGCTGAAGCCGATCTCGGAGCAAGCAAGGAGGACTTGCGCGACGTGCTTGTTTCATTGATCGGGGAGGTGGCTCAGAATTATATTAATATGCGAACGTATCAAACCAGGATAACAGCAATGGAAGCAAATGCTGTTGCGCTTGAGGAGACACTTCAACTGGCATCCTGGCGTTTTGAAGCCGGTCTTATTGATGAACTTGCAGTTGAACAGGCTGCTTACAATCTTCAAAACGTTCGTTCACAGATACCTCCTTTGCGCACCGGACTGGAAGGAGCAATGAATCATATTGCGGTGCTGTTGGGCGAAGAACCCGGCAAAATTCATCAAGAGCTTAAAAAACCGGGACACATACCATCTGTTCCGCTGAAAATTGTTGTTGGTGTTCCTGCCAACGCGCTGCGGAGCAGGCCTGATGTCCGGCGAACAGAACGTGAACTTGCTGCTCAGACAGCAAGGGTTGGCGTGGCTGTGGCAGATCTTTATCCGAAGTTCACATTGAGCGGCTCCATAGGTCTGGAATCTCTCTCATTAAACAGGTTATTTTACTCAAAAAACAAAACCGTTAGTGCTGCCTCAGGAATAACCCAGCCGATTTTTCATGGCGGCGCTATCCGCGGGAATATAGAAATACAGTCGGCGTTGCAGGAACAGGCTGCGATTAAGTATGATGCGACACTCCTTAGCGCGTTAGAGGAGGTTGAAAACATCCTCACGGCCTATGCCGAGGAGCAGAATAAAAGAAATGCGCTGTATCTGGCCGAAGCTGCCGCAAGAAATGCAGCCGGGTTGTCGCAATACAAGTTTGAAGCCGGCCTGGCTGATTTTATAAGCGTCCTTGATGCACAACGGTCACATCTGACATTTCAGGACCAACTGGCTCAAAGCAACGGGGCTGTAACCATCAACCTTGTAAAACTTTACAAAGCCCTCGGCGGCGGATGGCAATCACTGTCCCCTGATAAGAGGAAATAACTTTGGAGACTCCCTATGAAATCAGACGCTGAACCGAAACAAGATATCGTAAAAACCCTGGAAATGGACCATGCACTCAAGCCCGACAGGCGTTACAGGCGATATGTTTTGATAACCCTTGCAGTTATAATAATAGCAGCAATAACAATCATAATATACACAACAAGCAGGTCTGCCGTAATTAGATATAAAACCGAAAAGGTAAGTCAGGGCGATTTTGCAATCATTGTAACATCAACAGGTACTTTACAGCCCACAGAAAAAGTTGAAGTGGGCAGTGAAGTATCCGGTACTGTCAAAACAGTTGAGGTGGATTACAACAGCGTGGTGAAAACCGGCCAGATTTTGGCCAGGCTCGACACCGCAAAACTTGAAGCGCAGGCAACACAATCGAGAGCTGCCTTAGAATCTTCAAAAGCGAAGGCGCTGCAAACTCAGGCAACAGTTGCGGAAACACTTGCAAAGCTCACACAGTTGCGGAAAGTGCGGGTATTGAGCAACGGCAAAGTCCCTTCTCAGTCGGAGATTGACACAGCCGAAGCTTCCTTCGAAAGGGCAAAAGCCGATGCAGCCGGTGCCACGGCTGATATTTCCAAGGCCCGGGCTACGCTTGAGGTCAACGAGATCGATCTTGTAAAATCGATTATCCGATCCCCTATAAACGGCGTTGTACTTACCCGGAGCATACAGCCGGGACAAACCGTGGCCGCTTCTTTTACAACGCCGGTGCTGTTTACTATTGCCGAAGATCTGACTAAAATGGAACTTCATGTAAATGTTGATGAAGCCGATATCAGCAAGGTGCAGGAAGGTCAAAAAGCAACTTTCAATGTGGCAGCCTGGCCCAACCGTACTTTTGAAGCGCAAATCAAACAGGCCCGTTACGGTTCTACAACCACATCCGGTGTCGTGACATATGAAACTGTGTTGAAAGTCAGCAATAAGGATTTGTCACTACGACCCGGTATGACAGCCACAGCGGATATTACTGTGAAAAACATTAAAAATGCTATACTTTTACCGAATGCTGCATTGCGGTTTATTCCTCCTGTCCTGAAGGAGAAAAAACCCTCCACAGGTCTGGTAGACAACCTGCTTCCCCGTCCTCCGGTGCAGCCCTCCAGACAGCGTGACAATGTCGCCTCCGGGAGAAAACAGCAAAAAGTCTGGATATTTAGAGATAATAAGCTATCAGCCATACCGGTTGCCATTGGTTCAACCAACGGGAATGTAACTGAAATTTTAAGCGGGGATATTAAGCCGGGCATGGATTTGGTAGTAGACATTATTACAGCCAGTAAATGAAAACAACTGATAAAATCATGAACGAAAAAATATCTGAAGAACACCTCATCGTATTCAGAGAGGTAAAAAAGGTCTATGGCGAAGGATATTCGTTAATCGAGGCCCTTCGAGGTATCGATCTTGACATTGACAAAGGCGAATTTGTTGCAATAATGGGTCCGAGCGGATCAGGCAAATCAACATGTATGAACATACTCGGATGTCTTGATACGCCGACTGCAGGAACATACATGTTCAAAGGAATTGAAGTAGGCAGGCTCCTCCGCAATCAGTTGGCGTTACTGCGACGTCACTATCAGGGATTTGTTTTTCAGGGATACAACCTCCTTAACCGTACCACAGCTCTTGAAAACATAGAATTACCCTTGATTTACCGCGGCATTCCTGTGCACAAGAGACGGGAACTTGCTATGGAAGCGCTTGAGATGGTAGGGCTAAAGGGCTGGGAATCCCATACACCGGGCGAGCTTTCAGGCGGTCAGCAGCAAAGGGTTGCCATCGCACGGGCTATCGTTACCGAGCCTGAGGTTCTGCTCGCAGATGAACCGACAGGCAACCTGGATTCAGAACGTAGTGTAGAGATCATGGAATTACTGCTGTCATTGAACAGCAATCGGGGAATTACCATTATCATGATTACCCATGAACAGGATATGGCTGATTATGCAAAACGCATTATACGTTTTCGTGATGGCATGATTGCCTCAGATGAACGAAGCAGGGGTAAAGAGTAATGCTATGGAATACCATTCTTATTTCCTTGCGCGCCATTAAGCGCAATGCCATGCGGTCATTTCTGACCATGCTGGGCATAGTTATCGGCGTTGGTGCTGTTATCACTATGGTAACTATCGGCGGCGGCGCTACGATCCAGGTTCAGGAACAGATAGCAAGCATGGGCAGCAACCTGCTCATGGTCAGCCCCGGAAAAAGACTTGGTCCGGGCCAGTCTTCTGACTCAGTACCGTTTAAGCAAAACGATGCCGAAGCTATAGCAGCGGTTGTGAGTTCCATTGATGCTGTGGCGCCTGTTTCATCTCGGTCTGTCCAAGCTGTATCCGGTAATCAGAACTGGTCAACTCAGGTAACGGGAAGCGACAATCAGTATTTCAGGATAACGAACAGGTCCATCGTGTCAGGGCGTCAGTTCAGCGAGAGTGAACTCAACAGCGGCTCAGCGGTTTGCGTGATTGGAGAAACAGTGCGTAAAAAATTGTTCGGCGGTCAGGAAACCATAGGCGAGAAGATCCGATTGGAAAAAATTTCCTGCGATATAATCGGCCTTTTAGGAGAAAAAGGACAGAGCACGATGGGTACGGACCAGGATGATATTGTGATAATTCCGTTGCGCGCCTTTCAAAGGCGTATTGCCGGTAAGCTGGATGTAGGAATGATTCAGGTATCGGTTCAAAGCGGGGCGTCTACCGATAAGGCAAAGAAGGATATCGAACAATTGATGAGGGAAAGACGTCATCTGTCATTCAGCGATGATGATAACTTTAGCGTAATGGACATGAAGGAAATCAGCAAAATGCTCACCGGGACCACGCAACTACTTACAGCATTGTTGAGCGCAGTTGCGGCCGTCAGTCTTCTGGTCGGAGGCATCGGCATTATGAACATAATGCTTGTATCTGTTACCGAGCGCACACGAGAGATAGGAATCAGGCTTGCCATCGGCGCCCTGGAACGCGAGGTTCTCATGCAATTTCTGGTGGAAGCGGTTGTGCTGTCTTCCCTCGGAGGCATTATCGGGATTGTGCTGGCGCTATGTGCATCTATCTGGCTGGCTGCTATTATGAAGGTGCCTTTTGTCTTTAATGGACTTATCGTTTGCGTCTCTTTCCTCTTCTCGGCATTGGTGGGTGTAATTTTCGGTTATTTTCCCGCACTTAAAGCAGCCCGGCTGGACCCGATAGAAGCATTGCGGCACGAGTAAATTTATATTTTGTTGCCTGGATAGGAAAATATTTCCTTTAGGAAAAAATTTCTTGTATAAAAGAAAGCAGGTAATAATGAAAGAGGTTGCCTTCCTTGAAGACAACCTCTGATTTTGTCTATCCGAGGCTGCCGGCTCCGGAGTATCTCTTGAAAAATATTTGAAAGCCTTTACACATACAGATTGGAACCGAGCAGACTCTGGGCAGTATTCCCTTGAGAAAAACCGCTTGCGCTTGACTGTATGTAACTTTTCAGAGCGTCACTGAGCATCTGCGCCATATTTGCAGCAGAAGAACTCGTCTTTGATGTATCATCTGTCGTTGATGAGGCTGTCTGCGCTGCCTTATCAAGCACCTCCAGGAGTTCTTTTACTACGGAGTCCGCAGAATCGCTGCCTTGCAGGGAGGAAATATTTCCCTGTGCAGTGTTGCTGCTCTGCACAGCCTCGAATTCGCTCTGACTGATGTATCCGTCTTTGTCAGTATCTGCTTTGCTGAAGATTTCATCTACACTGGGTCCCCCTTTAGGACCGTTGGCTGCCATTGCACTGATTTCTTCCTTGCTGTGCTTTCCATCACCATCGGTATCAATCTGATTAAACATCTGTTTCAGGAAGTCAGCGGAAGAAGTGCTTGCCATCCCTCCGAATCCGCTTCCCTGCATCTCCCGGTCAGGTGGTTTATCAGCCTCGAATTCGCTTTTACTGATAGAACCATCGCCGTCAGTATCTGCCCTGCTTAAGATTTCATCTACACTCGGTCCTCCCTTAGGACCCTTGGCTGCCATTACACTTATCTCGTTTTTGCTTAGTTTCCCATCGCCATCAATATCAATCTTATTGAACATCTGCTGACGCATCTGTGCCATATAAGATTGAGTCAAACTACTTGATCCACTGATTCCGCTAATCATTGCTTACCTCCTATTATTATTTTTTTGCTTCAGCTGGCCGCTTATTAATAACCAGTGCAATTACCGTACTTTATCTCGTAAATTCATATGAATAACGGTTAATTTCATGTTAAGTTTTGTTAAGTAAATACAGATAGAGCTTTACAGTTTTTTACAAATGTTAATCCTGAAATGATGTATGATATTTCAGTCTGAATAAACAAGGAGTTACTTTTGGAACAAGTCCTTATCATAGATGATGATCAAGGCTTATGTGAATTACTGACAGATTTTCTTGCTCCCGAAGGTTTCCAGTCAGAGAGCGCCAATGACGGGGAAATGGGACTGGAAAAGGCCTGCTGCGGCAGTTACGATATTATTGTGCTTGATGTTATGCTCCCCGGGAAAAGCGGGTTTGAGGTGTTGCGCTATCTTCGCACTAAGGTCACTACGCCGGTTATTATGTTAACGGCTCGCGGCGAGGAAATAGACAGGATTGTGGGGTTGGAAATTGGAGCGGATGATTATCTGTCAAAGCCTTTCAGCCCAAGGGAATTAGTCGCCCGTATCCGTGCCATTCTGCGGCGGGCAAAGCAAGGGCGGGATGATGCAGCAACGCTTCCGAAACCTAATAAAATACAAATCGGCGATGTAGAAATGCATTCAGGCACGCGATTGGTTTACCGTTTGGGTGAACGGATTGATCTCACTGCTGTCGAATTCAATCTTCTTGAGATATTGTTGAGCAGGGCAGGACAACTCATACCGCGAGACGAATTGATATCGGTGGTACTGGGCCGATCACCTTATGCCTATGACCGCAGTATTGACGTTCACATAAGTAAGCTGCGCAAGAAACTCGGCCATGAAGTGTCGGGCATTGAACGGATAAGGACAATACGCGGCACAGGCTATCTTTATGCCCTTACCTCTTTATCAGAAGCAGCTTCCCAATTATTTGAGGATACATAGGGAAAGAAAGATGCCCAAGCGCAGCATTTTTATCAAGATATACCTGTGTTTTCTGCTTGCCACATTTCTTGTAATCGCGGCGCAGTTAAGTCTGGATCGATTGATCGGGCCGCCGCATCCGCAACCACCTTTCTTAACCGGTCCACATCCTCCTCCGCTTCCCGGTCCACCTCCGCCTTCGCTGTTTTTAACAGGTCCACATCCTCCTCCACCGTTCTTCCATAAACCCGGCCTTCCGCCGCCGCCGAGTGCGCCGCTGTTGCTGCTCCGGTTATTTATTACCCTGATTATATCAGGAGGCGTATGTTACTGGTTCGCGCGTTATCTGACTTCACCGGTCATCAAGCTTCGGGATGCAACGCGCTGTTTTGCCTCTGGCGATCTGACGGTAAGAATCGGTAAAAGCGCAGGTCAATGGAAGGATGAACTTTCCGAGCTTGCAGGCGATTTTGATTCCATGGCAGAACGTATTGAGTTGCTTTTGACTCAACAACGCCAGTTAATAAGGGACATCTCCCATGAACTCCGTTCACCGCTTGCAAGGCTCGTCATAGCAGTGGAACTTGTTCGTCGCCGGACCGGCCAGGAAGCAATACCGGCCCTTGACCGGATTGAAAAAGAGGCAATGCTTCTCAATGAAATGATCGGCCAGGTCCTTGCCATTACCCGGTTTGATAGTCATATTGAAGCAGTTCAGACAGCTATTGTTGATCTTGAGAAACTTTTAAAAGAGGTGGCAGATGATGCAAACTTTGAAGCCCATGCTCGAAATTGTATCGTGCAATTTACCGGAAGCGCACCCTGTACTATATCCGGCAATGAGGAGTGGCTGCGCCGGGCTGTTGAAAATGTTGTACGTAACGCCGTCAGATATACCCATGTAAATACAACAATAGATATCAGGCTTGAGCGGATAGTGCACAATTCAATGCCATATGCGGAAATAAGCGTTAGAGATCATGGAAATGGGGTGCCGGAAGCAAATCTTCCTCACCTGTTTCGCCCATTCTATCGAGTGTCAAATGCCCGCGAAAGACAAACCGGGGGAGCAGGGCTCGGTCTTGCCATTACGGAACGTGTTGTCAAGCTCCATAATGGTTTTATAACAGCATCAAATATTCCTGACAACGGGTTTATTGTTCTAATACGTCTGCCTATAGAGCCTGCCCCGTAAACATCAGCTCCTTGAAGGAGATCCTTATATTTTTTTTAAAGTGAAAAACATTATGCATTGGGATACAATTTATTATGGAACTTTTTGAACTCCTGGATTGTCTCATGGAATAGATGCAAGTAAAAACGAACAACACAAGGAGGTTGCACATGAAAGGCGTTACACGGTTTTTAATACTATTTGCCGCGGCATTTTCTCTTCTCTTCGGAATTGCCTTTGCGAAGACACCGGCTCCTAATCTCTCAGAGGGCGACGACAAAACCCTGTCCCCCTATTTTTTTGTAAAAAGCGATGATCCTGCCGTAGATCAGCTTCCTCTCAAATCCACATCTGCTCTCGTCAATATTTCCGGGGTCATTTCCGATGTGCAGGTTACGCAGGTTTATAAAAATGAAGGGAAAAAAGCGATTGAAGCTATTTATATTTTCCCTGCCTCCACTCGCGCAGCAGTTTACGGGATGAAGATGACAATCGGAAAGAGAGTCATCGAGGCAAAGATAAAAAAGAAGGAAGAAGCACGCCAGGACTATGAAAAAGCAAAGGAAGAAGGACGAAGCGCTTCCCTTCTTGAGCAGCAGAGACCGAATGTTTTTCAGATGAACGTGGCAAACATTATGCCGGGAGATGAGATTAAGGTGGAGCTTAAATACACCGAACTGCTCGTGCCTGAAGACCGGGTATATCAGTTCGTCTATCCTACTGTTGTGGGCCCGCGTTATTCTAACAAGCAGGCAGAGACAGCTTCCTCGTCTGAAAAATGGGTGCAGAACCCATATCTTAAGGAAGGAGAAACGCCTCCCTATGCCTTTGATATTACGGTTAATATCGCGGCAGGCTTGCCTATTAAAGAGCTTACATCTCCCTCGCATAAGATAAAAGCGGATTACAGCGGCCCTGATATTGCAAAAGTCGCGTTCGACAAAGCAGAAAAATCCGGCGGCAACCGCGATTATATCCTCCGTTACAGGCTTGACGGCGACAAAATCCAATCGGGACTTCTTCTCTATAAAGGCGAGAAGGAAAACTTCTTTCTCCTTATGATGCAGCCTCCGAAAAAGGTGACAAAAACGGAAATCCCCGGTCGCGAATATATCTTTATTGTTGATGTTTCCGGTTCAATGCACGGCTTCCCTCTTGAAATCTCAAAAAATCTTTTACAGAATCTCATCGGGAACCTTCGGCCTACTGATAAATTTAATGTCCTTCTCTTCTCAGGCGGATCAACTCTAATGTCTGAAGAGTCGCTGCCTGCAACTTCTGAAAATATTAAAAAGGCAATAAACGTTATCGACCGTCAGCAAGGCAGCGGCGGCACAGAGCTTTTACCGGCTTTGAAACGCGTTCTCTCCCTGAAAAAAGCCGAGAACTACGCCAGAACGATTGTAATTGTAACAGACGGATATGTGACAGTTGAAGAGGAAGTATTTGACCTCATCAGAAATAACCTCAATAACGCGAATATGTTTGCCTTCGGTATAGGCACAAGCGTAAACCGCCATATCATCGAAGGCATGGCCCGTGTCGGCATGGGAGAGCCTTTTGTTATAACAAAACCGGGTGAAGCTCCGGAAAAGGCGGAACGTTTTCGCGCAATGATCCAGTCACCGGTACTCACACAGGTAAAGGTAAATTTCAACGGTTTTGCCGCCTATGATGTGGAACCGATTACTATACCTGATGTGCTTGCGGAACGTCCTGTCATTGTTTTCGGCAAATGGCGCGGGATACCCCAGGGTACAATTACCTTAAGCGGTATTTCCGGCAGCGGCAGATATACGGATACCATTAAGGCAGGGGAAACTAAACCCCTTAAAACCAACGCGGCCCTCAAATACCTCTGGGCGAGGCACCGTATAACCCTGCTTTCCGATTATAATATGCTCCGTTCCAACGACAAACGCATAAAAGAGGTAACCGACCTTGGATTAAATTATAATCTGCTCACTGCCTACACATCTTTTGTTGCAATAGACACGGAAATACGCAACCAGGGCGACAAACCCACAACAGTAAAACAGCCTCTTCCCTTACCGCAGGGAGTATCAAATTATGCTGTAGGCGGCGCCATGCCCGGTATGGCCATGAGCGCTCCCAGACTTGTAGCGCCCACAAAAAAATACAAGACTGAAGCAGTCCGCGAAGAAATGGTAAAAGATGAGAAACAGGATGCAATAGCGACAAAAGTGAGCGTCAGCAATGTTGTTGTATCCGGAGGAATATCAAAAGAGGCAGTTCTCGACATTGCCAAAAAACAGCTTGGCGATTTAGAGAAATGCCGCAACGAAAACAATCTTAAAGGAAAACTTGTAATAAGTCTGATTATCAACAAGGACGGCACAACAAAGGATATTAAGATTATCTCAGGTACTTCCGGCAATAAAGCCGGCGATACGTGCATTATCGAAGCAGTGAAAAAGTGGAAATTTCCGGCAACAACAGACGGCAAAGAGGCAAAGGCTGCAATCACCATTACCTTTGCCCCGTAATCCCTTACAACTCAATTTCCCCCTCCGATCTCTTGATGCACAAAGAGATTGGAGGGGGAAATCTACCCCCTGATCTTGTGGCGCCGTGTCAGTCAATCCGGTCATGAAGATTACCGGTATCTCTCAGGCTTACTCATAGCCTAAACTATCGGGTGGAAAATGTCATATCGGCATTATGGGGACATCTTAATATACTTTGCATGGTTCCTGAGTTATAATAACTAACAATATGAACCGGTTAAGAACTCTTTCAGGCAATTTATCAAAAGGCCTTTCAGGCCCGACAAAAGACCTTTATGTTGCTCTCTCAATTTCGATCATAATCCATGTTTTTGTAGTGTATTTTATACTTGCTCTACCTTCAGCGAAACCTTTGAATGTGGAAAGTATTACAGTGGATTTCGGCATAATTAAGACTGATGAGGGGTCGGGCAAGGCAAATATAAGGGGGAAAGGGCAGGGACTAAGGACTATGGGTGAAGGGGCAGGGGGCAAGGGAGAGAAGACATCAATTAATGCGGAAGGGGCAAAAGCAGGGAGCAATGAAGTCCGCAATATGGATAATTCCGCTATGGAAGCAGCCAGCAAAAATAAAAGCGATATAGCAACGGAAACGTTATCTTTGAATCCCTTTGCATCAAGTCATATTGAACAGGGCAGCCAAAGCGGTATGGGGGCCAATAAAGGCGGAAGCAGTTCTCCCGGCTCTGTCAAAAGGGCAGGCGGAGGAGGCGCAGGCTTGTCAGGAGAAGGCGGAGAAGGTAAGGTTTATGACTATGGATATGTCCGGGATGCAGTTATGAAAAATTTGAAATATCCTGAAAAGGCAAGGCGGTTTGGTTGGGAAGGGAAAGTTGTTCTTCATTTTGTTATAAATGAAACAGGATCGGTTTGTGATGTAAGGATTTTGAGAAGTTCAGGCGTACAAATGCTTGATGAAGCAGCAAAAGACGCCTTAGCAAATGTTGCTGCATTCCGTAATAAATACAATAGATTAGTTGTGGTTCAACTGCCGATAGAGTTCAGATTAAAACAATAGTACAGCTTTATTTCTTATTATCGTTATTCTCCGGCGGGACCACAGGTTTTACTTTGTCAAAAAACCTTATACCGGCAAAAATAAGCAATACCCCGAAAGCAAGGAAAAAACGGTAGGGTATGCCTATTTTCCATTTTTCAGATATACCTACCATAATCTTTACGCCAAGAAGATTATCAATAAAACCGGCGCCTTCCTTGTAGCCTGATACAAAAGCAAGCAGGGCAAGGGGAAAACAAACGCCGATGGCAATTAATATAGTTCCTATTTTATTATCTCTTTTCATTACGTTATTTCCATTAAATGACTTTTAAATTTAAAACACCTTATCAGTCTAACAAAAACGCCCGTCGAAAACAACGGGCGTTTTTGTTAAATGCTTAATCTTTATCGGATACTTTGCTTATCAACCGCCTTTTTTGAATTCCTTTTCCATTTCATCCTTTGCGGGTTTTACATATACATCTCTCAGCTTCGGTTTTTCAATCTTACCGGCAGGATTGCGGGGGATAGTGGTATATACGAATTTTTCCGGCCATTTAAATTTCGCGAGACCCCTTTCTTTGCAAAATTCAATTATTTCATCGTCCGTTAGTGTTTCCCCTTCTTTTGCCTGGACAATGGCCATGACAACCTCTACGAGTCTCGGATGCGGATAACCGAGGACTGCAACGTCCTGTATCTTCGGGTGTTTCCGTAAAGCGTCTTCTATTTCAGCAGGGAAAATATTTTCGCCGCCTCTGATAATAAGGTCTTTTGCTCTATCCGCAAAGAAGATAAAACCTTCTTCATCTACATAGGCAAGATCTCCCGTGTGCAGCCATCCGTCCGTGATGGTCTTAGCAGTCATTTCAGCATTAAAGGCATATTCTTTCATGAGACGGGGGCCTTTAATTACGAGTTCTCCCACCTGGCCGGCAGGAAGTTCATTGCTGTCAGAATCGATTACTTTTGCTTCCATAAATGCCGTTGCCTGGCCTATTGAACCCGGTTTCCGCATGATGTCTGTGTCGTAGCAGTTTGTAAGACCGCCGCCTCCGCCTTCGGTTATACCGTAGATATTGGCAATGGGCAGGTTGGGGAAGAACTTCTTCGAATCTTCCAGCAGTACGTAAGGAACCGGCTGTGCGCCAATCTCGATATGTTTCAACGCAGAAAGGTCATATTTTGAAAGGTCAACTTTGCCGGTCTTTATTGCGTTTATTACATCAGACCATGTGGGAACCGTGTTCCAACCGCCGGTGCATTTTTCATCGGCAATGGATCTTAAATAAAATTCAGGCTGTATCTCCATGGGCATGAGAACTTTTCCTGCGGCGATGTAGCAGGGGAAAGAGAGAAAAAGCGTGCCGCTGTGATAGAAAGGATGGGGCGAGAGGTAGATGCTGTTGTAACCCTCATTATAGGTAAGGGCATTGCCTATGCCTATGAAAAACAGGGTTTTATGAGTATGGGAAACGGGTTTAGGCGCTCCTGTTGTGCCTGACGTAAACATAAGCTCCGCCATTTCGTCGTCATCCGCTTCCACGCAGATTCTTGTTCCGTCGCCGTTTTTCATGATTTCATCATATGATTTTACGCCAGGCAATAAATTGTCGCCGAGGCAGATAAAATGCTTACAATAATCCATATCCTTCATGATTGATTCAACCCTTTGGTTAAAGGCTTCACCAAAAATAAATGCCTTACATTTTGTAACATCAGCGGCATATTTGATATCCGCGCTTGCGAAACGGAAGTTCAGCGGTGTTACCGTGGCGCCTATCTTTAAAACAGCTATATAGCTTGCGTACCACTCCATGCAATTCATCATGAGGTGCACAACGATATCGCCTTTTTTTATTCCGCATTCGTTTTTCAGATAGTTTGCAAGCTTATTCGCCTGATCATCAAACTGCTCCCAGGTCAGGCTCCTCCTCATATCTTTTGAAGGATAGCTCTCGATAATAAATTCTCTTTTGGGAAATTTGCTTGCATTGAGTCCGGAAAAAACACCAAAATTCATAATGCCCTCCTTTTTTTGTATACTATTTTTGTATTGCTTTTATATTATTTAGCATGATAAATTGAACGAAAGTATTTGTCAATACTAAATTTATCAAGTACATGTGGAGGATTTTTTATGGGAGATGTATACACACATATTGGTGAAATATTAGCAAGAAATGCACGTATGTACCCGGATGATGTGGCGCTTATTGAACGATCAGCCTCTCCGAAGGCAAGACAGGAGATAACGTGGAAACAGTTTGACGACCGGACAAATCAATTCTCAAATGTTCTTGTAAAGAAAGGCATTAAAAAGGGCGATAAGGTTGTCCATTTCATGATGAATTCTATTGACTGGCTTGTTGCGTATTTCGGCATAGTTCGGACAGGCGCATGGGTAGTTCCTCTCAATTTTCGTTTTACCGGTGATGATGTTAAGTACTGCTCTGATGTTGCCGAGCCGAAGTTACTGATTTTTGACGAGGAATTTACAGGCAGGATAGATTCGATAAAGGATAAGCTTCCTACAGTTAAAGACTATATCTGTTTGGGGAAAAACATCCCTTCTTATGCTGAATCTTTTACGGCCCTTGTTGATGCTTCTCCGGCAGATGCATTAAATACCGTGATAACCTATGATGATCCCTGCGGTCTTTACTTTACATCCGGCACCACAGGTCAGCCGAAACCCATATTGCTTACACACAAGAATATGTACAGCGCCTGTATCACTGAAAACGCGCATCACAGGCAGACAAGAAAGGACTGTTTCATACTGATTCCGCCGCTTTATCATACCGGGGCGAAGATGCACTGGTTCGGGAGCTTTGTCGTGGGAAGTAAAGCCGTCATTCTGAAGGGCGTTTCACCGGAGTGGGTTCTTGAGGCAGTAAGCGAGGAGGGCGGAACTATCGTATGGCTGCTTGTGCCCTGGGCGCAGGATATCCTTTTGAAGTTTGACAGTGGAGAGCTTAAGGCATCCGATTATCAATTAAGCCAGTGGAGACTGATGCATATAGGCGCCCAGCCTGTACCGCCGGCCCTCATAAAGCACTGGAAAGAATATTTCCCGACAATGGATTATGATACAAACTATGGTTTGAGTGAATCTACGGGTCCCGGGTGTGTTCACCTCGGCATGGGAAATGAACATAAGATCGGCGCTATCGGTATACCCGGTTTTAACTGGGAAACGAAGATTGTTGATGAAAATGCCAATCCTGTTAATAAGGGAGAGCCTGGAGAGCTATGCGTTCGCGGCGATGGCGTTATGAGAGAATATTACAGAAATGAGGAGGCGACAACAAAGTCGCTTATTAATGGATGGCTCTTTACGGGAGACATGGCAAGGCAGGATGAAGACGGCTTTATCTGGCTCGTTGACCGCAAGAAAGATATCATCATAACAGGCGGCGAGAATGTCTTCCCTGTTGAGGTCGAAGATTTTCTCCACACGAATCCCAAGGTAAAGGACGCAGCGGCTATCGGGCTCCCTGATGACCGTCTTGGCGAGATCATCGCCGTTATTATTGATGTGGTGCCCGGCAAAACATTGACAGAAGAAGAGGTGTCAAAATTCTGCGAGGCGCTGCCCAAATACAAAAGACCGAGAAAAATTATCTTCGACGAAGTGCCCCGTAATCCTACCGGGAAGATAGAAAAGCCGAAACTGAGAAAAAAATTTACTGGAATGACAGAAGCATTTAAGATATAACATGTTCAATACGGGCACAGAATTAAAGGCTTTACAGCCTTTTTTCTGTGCCTTCGAATTCAACTATGTATCCTACTCCTTTAGAAGAAACTATTTGTTATATTTTTAAAAACAGAGAACTGTTAAATCAGGCTATTACGCACAGTTCCTGCTTTAACGAAAAAAAGAAGTAAGACGTTCTGATAACGAAAAACTCGAATACCTTGGTGACGCAGTTCTGAACAGCATTGTCAGCATACTCCTCTATAAAAAATTCCGGGACAGAGATGAAGGATTTCTTAGCAACGCGCGGTCGAGTCTTGTAAAGAGGGAAACTTTAACTGAGATTGCACAAAGCGTGGATATGAAAAAACATATGAATTATGGAAATGGTGAAAACAACGTACCGGAAGAATCGAAAGTTTTATCGAATATGTTAGAAGCGCTTATAGGAGCCATTTATCTGGATGGCGGAATGAGAAAGACGGCGCAGGTTATCAGAAAACTGTTCGGGCCCTATTTTAAGGAAGAAAAACTCACAGAAAAAAGCCCGAAGAACGTTCTCCAGGAGTATTCTCAGAAAAAATGGGGCACGCTGCCTAAATACAAGTTTTCAAGGAAAACAAAGGACGGCTTTGCTGTAATTGTATATATCGGGAAGGAACTTAAGGCAAAAGGAGTGGGTAAGAGCAAAAAGGAAGCGGAACAGCAGGCAGCCAGGTCACTCCTGAATAGCTTAATCGGCGCATATGTACTTTGAAAGCAGGCAAAAGATGAAATAAATTGGATCTTTTGCAACAATCTAAAATTCATAAATTCTTTTGAAAGCCTGTAAAGGCTTATCGCAACAAAGAAACTGGATTCTTAAGTCCAAGTCCTGTATCTTATATGCATGATTGTCCCTGTCTTTCTGCCGCACCTTGGCTGCACAGATCGCTGCATTTATTGCGATCAGGGTTGCATTACCGATGTGCATAACAATGATTTACCTTCACTGATTGAAAAATCTTTAGAAAAAGTGGGAGGCAAGCATGAAGTCGGCCTTTTCGGAGGGAATATCTTTAATGTCGAACCTTCTGTGCTTAAGACCCTTTTTCATTATTTTGACAGATTTTCGGAAAGTATCTTAAATTTCAGGATTTCCACAAAACCTGTCCCTATCAATAAGGAAACAATCCAGATACTGAAAGAGAACAGGGTTACTGTAATTGAACTCGGTATGCCGGTATTTAATGATGCAATACTAAAAAAACTCAATAGAGGTCATACTGTTGAGGATTTTTACAGGGCTTTTCATTTCTTAAAAAACGAGGGATTTCATGTTGCTCTTCAGGCTATGGTTGGCCTGCCTGATGAAACAATGATCGATATAAAGGAAACTGCCGAACACATTATTCGCCTGGCCCCTCATTATATAAGGATTTACCCGCTCGTTGTCCTAAAAAATACCCCCCTACACAGGATGTATGAAAGCGGTCTTTTTGCGCCTATTCAATTTGGAGAGGCAATTGAACGTGCGACATATATATACCTCAATGCATTAAAACATGGCATAAAAACAGTTAAAATGGGGCTTACTGATAATGAAATCATAAAAGACAGCATAGTGGCAGGCCAATTTCACTCTGCCTTCGGATATATGGTCAAATCACAGGCGTTCTATCTTGCAGTTAGTGCAAGGATTGACATTGCATCAATAAAAGGCGATGTAGCGGTGAAGTTAAACAGCGCAGATATTCCGCATCTCATAGGGCATAAGCGAATGAATATTAAAAGGTTTGAAGAACAGGGCATATACGTGGCCTGGGAGAATGAAGATATTGAAAAGGGAAACTTTATATTACGCGGCAGCCGGACAATAATAAAAGGCAATATTTTTGACGCGCTTTTGATTTTAAGCGGATAAATTAATGTTTTTGAGCAAATTATTTTACTGATTTGTTTCAAATTATTAAAAATATGTAATAAAATACTTACGTAATAGTATTTTCTGCCGATAAAATTTTAAAGTAACACCACTTCGACTTTTGGAAGGGTAATGGAAAATCTACTGTCACAGGATGACCTTAACGCACTATTTGGAGAAACCCCTGAAAACACCAAAACAGTGGCACAGAAAGAATTAAAGGGAATGGAAAATCTGCTATCTCAGGACGACCTGAATGCGCTCTTCGGCGAAACGTCCGAAAACACAACAGTAGTGGCAGAAAAAGAATTAAAGGGAATGGAAAATCTCCTATCTCAGGACGACCTGAATGCGCTCTTCGGCGGTCTGCCTGAAAAAACAATAACAATTTCAGAACAAATGACATTTGCCGATATGCCCGCTGATGACGTAAGCTCCGGAGGAGAGTCAATGTCCCAGGAGGAAATAGACGAAATGTTGCGCCAGTTCGATAGAAATATCTAAATCAAGCCGTTCCCTGAACCGGACAAATCATATTTATATTGCAATCAGCATCCTTCCTGGGAGACAATTAACTTATAAGGAGATACAAAACTATGGATGAAAGAAAAATTGCCTATTTTTCGATGGAAATTGCTGTTGATCCTCAGATGCCCACATATAGCGGCGGTCTCGGTATCCTTGCGGGCGACACTATCCGTTCCGCGGCAGACCTTGAGATTCCTATGGTTGCAGTAACTCTCCTGTACCGGAAAGGTTACTTTTTTCAGAAAATTGATTCAGAGGGCAGGCAGATTGAAGATCCGTCCAATTGGGTTATAGAAGATTTTCTTGAAGAAATGCCTCCAAGGGTATCCGGCATCCTGGAAGGTCGCGTTGTTACTTATCGCGCATGGAAATATGAGGTAACAGGGGTAAGCGGTTTTAAAATCCCTGTATATTTTCTCGATACCGATATGTCTGAAAACTCTGAATGGGACAGATCACTCACTCAAAACCTTTACGGAGGAGACCAGAAATACAGACTCTGTCAGGAGGCAATTCTTGGCATAGGCGGTGTAAAGATGGTCAATGCCCTTGGATATGTCGGTATTGAGCGGTATCATATGAATGAAGGCCATGCAAGCCTTTTAACGGTGGAGCTTCTTGAAGAAGAGGCAAAAAAAGCCGGAAGAGAATCTGTAACATACGGCGACATTGAAGCTGTTAAAAAAAAGTGTATTTTCACTACTCACACACCGGTTGCTGCCGGACACGACCAATTTTCCATGGAATTAATGTCTGAAGTCCTTGGACATCATGAAAATTTTATTGATATGAAGGATGTCCTCTGTATGAATGTTTTTGATCGCATATTCAGGCAGGGCAGGGAATGTTTTAATGTTAAAGATTGCAAACCCGGTACGCTCATGCTGAATATGACATATCTTGCCCTGAATCTAAGTCATTATGTAAACGGTGTTGCTAAAAAACACGGCGAAGTTTCAAACCACATGTTTGCCGGCTATCATATAGACGCAATTACCAACGGTGTCCATGCACAAACCTGGACATCGGAGCCTGTCCAGGAACTTTTTGACAAGTATATATTAGGCTGGAAACAGGATAATTTCAGCCTCAGGTATGCTTTAAGCATCCCCGAGGATGAACTGTGGCTGGCACATATGAAGGCAAAAAAAGAACTCCTCAGCTATGTGAACAGCGAAACAAATGCCTGCATGGATTCCGATGTGTTTACCATCGGTTTTGCACGGCGTGCAACGCCGTATAAAAGAGGTGATTTGCTCTTCACTGATGTTGAACGGTTAAAAAGCATTTCAAAAAAATTCCCTACGTTGCAGATTGTCTATAGCGGAAAGGCGCATCCGAATGACGACGGCGGTAAGGCAATTATTCAGCGTATATTTCAATTTAAAGAACAACTGAAAAACGATGTCAAAGTTGTCTATTTGGAGAATTATGACTTTTCTTTAGGAAAGATGATGACATCAGGTGTGGATTTATGGCTGAATACCCCCATGCCTCCTCTTGAGGCTTCCGGTACAAGCGGAATGAAGGCGGCGCTCAATGGAGTGCCGAGCTTAAGCATACTTGACGGATGGTGGATTGAAGGGCATATCGAGGGGGTTACCGGATGGTCTATCGGGGAAAGAGGAGCAGGCAACGAAGGGAATTCGGATGAATCAAGAGATGCCCGCGCTCTTTATGATAAACTGGAAAATATCATTATTCCTTTGTTTTACGACAACCGGAACCGTTTTATTCACATCATGCGCCATGTTATTGCTTTAAACGGATCCTTTTTTAATACTCAGAGAATGCTACAGCAATATGTGTTAAATGCCTATTTCCGGTAAAGAAGTGACAAAACCATATAAATTTTAAGGAGGACGTTATGAAATATTTAATAATGTGTTTTCTTTCAATATCATTCATCTTTGTTAACCTGCCCCTTGATGCCCAGAACATTGTTGATGAATGGCAGACCGTGAAAATACCGCCGGCGCCGGAGTTAAAGCCGGTAACAACAGATGCTAAGACCACGGCGCTTCTGCTCCTGGACTTTAACAAGCAAACCTGCAATCTAATGAACCGCCCCCGCTGCATCAGTTCCATCCCGGGAGTGAAAAAGTTACTTGCAGAGGCACGGACAAAAGATATGTACGTTATTTACAGTCTATCTGCCGGAGCAGTACCGGCTGATATTGCGAAAGAACTGGTCCCCCTTGGCAATGAACCGGTTGTAAAATCAGGACCTGATAAATTCCTTGGGACTGATCTTGAAAAAATCCTTAAAGATAAAGGCATAAAGACCGTAATTATAACGGGAACAGCAGCGCACGGCGCTGTCCTTTATACGGCGAGCGCGGCAGCCTTAAGGGGGTTTCAGGTTATTATACCTGTGGACGGTATGTCAGCCGAGGTTCTTTTTGCAGAACAATACACGGTATGGAATCTGGCAAATGCCCCGAGAATATCAACCATGGTGACGCTGACGAAAATTGACCTGATCAGGTAAGCTGCTGAAATAGAATCTGCCGTATCCTGATCGCCGATATTTCAGAAAAACAGGGTTTTTACCGGAGGTCTTGCAGGTTTACGAGATAGAATATAAACCATCCTGTCCTCTTATTAACCCTTCTTTTTCCATTTGAATGAGAATTTTCTGTACCCTTTCTGCATTTTTGTCATCCAGAGTATAAGCCTCATCTTCTGAAATATGGGTTTTACGTATGAGCATCCTTATAATTTCCCCCCTGATTTTTCTGTCGGAATATTTAAAAGGAATTTGTTTTTGATAATGAGCGCTTCGCCTGTTCGGATTCTGGATATTTTTTCTCAGCATTGACCCGTAATCCATAAGAGCATAATACCAGGCCTTAGGATTCAGGACGTCCAGAGTTTTTTCCACAAGGGGCATAATTGCGCTATCGCTAATCACAGTGCTTTCCTGAAAGAAATGATGAATAAACACCCTGCGGATATTCGTCTCGATAAAAGCTGATGGGATATTAAATGCAAAGGCAAGGATGGCGCCTGCCGTTGCCCTGCCGATACCGGGCAGTTTCAGCAGATCATTGTTATTTGAGGGCAGGCTGCCGTTATAATCCTGGACAACGGTTCCGGCAAGCGCTTTCAGCAGGAGAGCGCGCCTGTTATAGCCGAGGCCCTGCCATATTCCCAGCACATTTCTAAAATCTGCATGGGCAAGAGCTTGAAAATCAGGAAAAGCGCCAATAAAAGCAGGGTATTTTTCCAGTACCCTCTCGACCTGTGTTTGCTGGAGCATAATTTCCGATACGACGATGCGGTACGGGTCGCATGTTTCCCTCCAGGGGAGCCGGCGGCCGTTTTTGTTGTAGTAATCGTAGATTTTATTTCGGAAAGAAAGCGCCTGATTTGAGGAAATTATCAAAAGCTATATGCAAGCCCCACAAGAGACATCATTGTGTATCGGTCAAAGAATCTTATATTTGATTCTGTTTGATACCCGTTGATTCCTGCCAGTATTTTATATTTCTTCCATCCGAAGGGCTCCGGGAATGTGGCCACAATGCTTGTTCCGTATGTTTGTTCATCCCTTGTCTTCGCGAATACGGGATGGAGCCTGTCAAATTTTGCCGTACTGCCGTAAAATCGCGTATTGAGGTTGAAAAACGGAGTTCTTATGACAAATCCGAGGGCGCCTCCATAACTGTTGTAGCTGTTGCTGCTGCCGTCAAACTGACCTCTTTCGAATGAAAATTCAGGTATTATACTGAACATTTTATTAAAATCGTATTTATAATCTATGTTTGCCCTGTGGGTAAATCCATCCTGCCTGAGATCTGAATAAAGTTTTCCGATGACATCATTGTCAACATCAGTCCTGGCAATTTTATAAGAAAGAGAAAAGTTGCTGTCCATAATTTTCGCATAAGTAATCCTGCCGCCGAAATACATGGTATTTGTTGCTGTTCTGTATAACACGTAAGGATTCTGCCAGTTTTTTGCCAGCAAAGAATAAAAACCGGACACATCAACAACACCACCTTTCGGAAAGACATATTTCATACCCATGTTTATGCTGCCCGGCTCGGTAATGGTATTGAGATATATTGTGGCTATGCCCTTCTGTCCGTCCTGATAATTCGGGATATACTTAGTGTCGAAATATGGCAGGGCCATATATGATGAGCTGGAATCTGCCTTTGAGCCAAGGCTGTCAATCCTTCTGTGGCCTTTCCCCCAGAGATTGTCCGCCCTTTGCACGGCCATTGCCCAGCCTCCGACAGTTGTTTCATATTTGTCTGCCTGAGCATTTGAGGCAGCAAAGAGAAAAAGAAAGAGCATACTAAAAAAGATGGTAGCGCGTATCTTTCCTGATGTATGCTCTTTCAATAAATAATTACCTGGCTCATTGTTATAATGTCTTAACAACTGCATGAACTTCCGCAGCCTGCATTTTTCGAGAGCTCGGATTTTATCATAAACCCGGCGCCCATGGCTGATTCAACAAATTCAACGTTGATGGGTTGCACTTCCTGAAACAATGTTTTTTCGATAATAAATTTGATACCTTTTTCATTAAAAACTTCGTCGTTTTCCTGTGGCTCATCCAGAGCCATACCCAATGAGGGACCTGATCACCCGCCTTCCATCTTCATAATCCTTACGGAAACAGAAGCTTCTTTTCCCTCAAGGAACTGCTTTATTACTTCGCCTGCCTTATCTGTTACCTCAAACATATCTTGCTCCTTTACCTGAATTCGTTACCGCTGCCCAAGCGATAAACGTGTAGTTTATTCTAAGCATTTATATGATTTTTATCAAGCCATATCTTCCTGCTGACATTGAAACGTGATAGACTGTGAAGAGAGCATTCAAAGGAAAATATATGAAGAAATCAATCACCACCCTTCCCCTGCATTACGGAAAAGCTCCTGCATGGCTTTTTCAGAAGATGAAGAGGCTCTCTGCCGCGCTTATTGAAGTCATAGTTATGGAGTTCGGGACAAAGGAACTCCTCGTCCGCCTTGCCGATCCTGTCTGGTTTCAGGCTCTTGGGTGCGCCGTGGGTTTTGACTGGCACAGCAGCGGTGTCACAACAACTGTCTGCGGGGCATTAAAGGAAGGGCTCGTATCTATCGGAGATGAGATACCGATAGCCATATGTGGCGGCAAAGCGAAAAGGGCAATCCAGACTCCCGGAGATATTGGAGTTTATGGTGAAAAGTGGGGTATTGATGTTGCGGATTATATTGCCATGAGCCGCCTGTGCGCGAAGGTTGACAATACCGCTGTTCAGGATGGTTATAATCTTTATCATCATACCTTTATATTCACCAAAGATGGTGATTGGGCGATTATCCAGCAGGGCATGAACGGAGACCTGAAAACCGCGAGAAGATATCAGTGGCTCTCAAGGGAAGGCCTTGATATAACAAACGAACCTCACACCGGCATTACCTGTAATGACAGGGGTAATATTTTGAATCTTGTAGCCGGTGAAAGCGAAGGGACACGAAAGTCCACAATTGATTTTGTAAAAGAAAATCCTGATGAGATGATCAAAACATGGAAAAAGATTGCCCTTGCTATGCCGAAAAGACATTACATATCGCCTGCTGATTTAAATCAAACACGCCTTTTCAAGATGTTCCGAACAATTCATGAATTACACCCTGAGACATTCAAAGACCTCATAGGAATTCAGGGCGTCGGACCGAGAACTGTGTCGGCCCTTTCTTTGGTTTCCGAACTTGTTTACAACAAACCTCCGAGCTTTAAAGACCCCGCAAGGTTCAGCTTTGCCCATGGCGGCAAAGATGGCCACCCCTTTCCTGTAGACAAAAAAACCTATGAAAATTCGATAGAATTTCTGAAAATCTGCATTGACAAGGCAAAAGCAGGAGACAGGGATAAGATCGATGCCTTTAAAAAACTTGCTTTATTGTCTGTTGTTTGAAATACTGACTGTGTAGTTTTTGCTTTGTCTGCAAGCAGCATACTTTTTTACCTTTGATGCAGCGATTCTTCCTGAAATAACCGCGGACAACCCTTTAAGTTTCATAAAAGCTTTGATGCTGCAATAAATGACACAAACAGAAATTCATCTTAACTACATAATATTTATTATGTGATAATTCCAATAAAGTATAATACTGCCTATTTTGTATACAATTATATTTGACATCTCCAATGGATATCCGGTAATCTTCTCAAATGCTGATATATATCGATATTATTTGTCACCCATAGGGGGACCAGATGAAAGACACCTACAGGACAAATTCAGCGCTGATTGAAGAAATATCCTTTTTACAACAGAGAATCAAAAAATTAGAAAAGTCAGAATCAGATCATATACAGACAGAGAAGAAACTCCGTGAGAATGAGGAGAAATTTGCAGTAGCTTTCCTGAAAAGCGCTATCCCTATGGCAATAACAACAATCAGAGAAGACAGATATACAGATGTAAACGAAGCGTTCTCGAAGGCTATGGGTATTGAACGAGAGGATCTGATAGGAAATACATCCACCGGTGTCGGATATATAACGCTGGACCAGAGAGCCCTTTTTCTGAACGAACTCAACAAAAAAGGGTATGTGGAAAATCTTGAGTTACAGACAAGAATAAAGGGAGGAGAAATTAGGTACGGATTGTTTAACTCATCAAAAATAAAAATCGACGACGAAGATTACCTTCTTACAATGGTGACAGACATTACCGAACGCAAGCGGGCTGAAAAGAAGTTACAGGAAAGCGAAGAAAAGTACCGCATATTGGTTGAAACAACCAGCACAGGATTTGTTATCCTCAATGAAGACGGTCGGGTGCTTGATGCGAATCCTGAATATGTGAGGTTTACCGGGCATCATGATCTAAGGGAGATAGTCGGCAGAAGCGTTATTGAATGGACTGCCGATTATGAAAAAGAAAAAAATTCAGGGGCAATCAAGGCAGTCTTTGAGAAAGGATATGTAAGAAACCTGCAAATTGACTATGTGGATTCAAAAGGCAATATCACCTCCATTGAAATCAATGCAACATCCATGGAAATAGAGGGGAAAATACAGATTATAACGATATGCCGTGATATTACTGAGCATAGGCAGGCTGAAGAAGAGCTGAAAAAACACCGTGATCACCTTGAACGTTTAATAGAGGATCGCACCGGGGAACTGAAAAACTCGGAAAATAAATACCGGAGTATCTTTGAGAATGCAAATGACGCAATATTAC